>JADMIO010812788.1_pt1 | contig 114374 bp, 84 predicted proteins | sample 8958161 | NCBI WGS metagenome assembly JADMIO01 (sample SAMN16585339, study PRJNA669376) | soil metagenome | isolation source: Crop rotation soil | place: USA: Cullars Rotation, Alabama | collected 2011
CGCGACAACTTGTCCACGTGGAATTCTAAGCTTAGGATCCCAATGTGCTGGAAAGTCTCGAAGGTCGTGACGCCCGGCGTGATCTTCGCTCGGCGGAAAAAGCCGTGAAAGCGGCCATGGATATATATGGCAAGACCCTGATCCGATGGCAGCGGTCGGCCGATGATTTCAAAGGCGCGGCAGAGATGAATCCTGCCGACACGAATGCCGCCTACAACGCCGCCTTGGTCGAAAAGGACATCGCAAAGCTCATCGATACCATCCGGATGATGCAGCAGATGGCTGCGATGATGGCCGGGGAAAAACAGCAGCTCGATAAAATCCTCGGCAAACTGAAGGGCCAGATTCCCGCACCCAACGCTCCGCCCGGCGGCAAGGGTGACGATGAAGACGAAGGCGAGGGCAACGGGAAGGGCGATATCAAACCTGAATCACTTAGTGGCAAGGAGGAAAATGCCGGACGCGATGGCACGGAGATCCAGGTGCAGCTTTCCCCGGATCAGGCCGGGCAGATGCTCGATGCGTTGCCAGTGGACGGCAGCCGCCGTCTGCCCATTGGTGGCGATCAGCAGGGACAGCCGCCGGGTGACAAGAAAGGCCGCAACTGGTGAACTTGTTCAGGACCATGTTTTTTCTGCCATTGCTGGCGCCGGTCTACCTGCGCGCGCAGGTGCCTGTGCAACTGACGCCGGGCGCTGCCGCACAGATCATGGTGCAGCAGCCTGCCGTGGATGTCTCGGAGGCAGAAAACATCTCTGCTACGGCGGTGTTTGATCCACCCGCCGTGCGTCCGGGTGAAAAAACGTTTTATCGCGTGACCTTGGATGCGACAGAGAACTCGATCCTCTGGTTGGACAAGATTGACGCCCCACCGGGATTGGAATTGGGCACCGGTGTGCGCGGCCAGATTTCGCGTGTGGAGGGAAATAAATTTCACCCGCTGACGTCGTTCGTTTATGAAGTCACGGCGGCGGCAGAAGGACATTTCACCATCACCAATTTTACTGTGTCGGTGATCGGGCATTCCGTCGAGGTGCCTGCGGCGACATTGGATGTGTCCGCAAGCAACCCTCCAACGCCGGTGCGGCAGTTATGGCTGGAAGTATCTCAGACCAATCTATTTTTCGGCCAGCCGGTCCGCGTACGGGTGATCCTGCCAGCCGGTCCGGGCAACCGGCTGGAGGCATTGCGTGAAGTGCAGTTCAACGGCAGCGGTTACATGACGGACAAGCTTGTCACCCACCAGTATCCGGGGGTCGTGATCCGCGACGGCCAGCCAAAGCAAGCGTGGATCCATGAGACGATCGCAACACCGCTGGCTGCGGGGCCGCTCGTGATGTCCGCGCAGGGGTTCAGTGCCGGAAGTGATTTTGGCGGGCCAATCACCATTAGCGGTCAGGCCGGCCCGGTGGTGATTGGGGGCGGGCCACCGAAGTATGTCCTGCTCAACTCGGAACCAGTACGCTTGAACGTGCGTCCGTTGCCGGTGGCAGGCGAACTACCGGGCTTCACCGGTGCGCTGGGAAAATTCGAACAGGACAAACCGCAGCTTTCCACCAACCGGGTGCATGTGGGCGAGCCGGTGCATCTGCAATACCAGATCCGGCCGGCGACCAACTTCACACGGTTCGTGTCACCGGAAGCGCCGCGTTCACCCTACTGGCAGATTATCGCCGATCAATCGCCTGAGAGCGGGTTCACTTTCATCCCGCTGACGGACGAAGTCACCAATACGCCGGCGATCCCGTTCAGTGCCTTCGATCCGGCCACGGGAAAATATTACGACCTCACGATTCCCGCGCTGCCGGTGACAGTCATCGGCGACGGGCTTCCGGTGAAACTCACGGCGTGGAGCACCGATGACAAAAATCCGGCGCACCTGAAATTGAGCGGGCTGGCCATGACGCCTGGCAAGTCCATGGCAAGCCTCAGGCCCTTGCAATTGCAGAGCTGGTTTTTATTCCTGCAGATACTGCCGGTCTATGGCTTTTACCTTTTGTGGCAATGGGACAAGCGGCGACGGTTTCTGGAGGCGCATCCGGAAGTCGTCCGGCTGCGAAAAGCACGGCGGGACCTGCGCCGTGAGAAGATCAAATTGCAAAAGGCTGTCTCCGCAGGCGATGCCGGAAAGTTTGTGCAACATGCGGCGGCGGCGATGCGGATCGCTGTCGCGCCGCACTTCCCAGCGGACGCGCAGGCGCTGGTTGGCGGCGATGTGCTGTCGCAACTGGATGATGCCGGACGCGGCGGGCCGGCCGGTGAAACGGTACGAAAGGTTTTTGCGGCACTGGACGCGCAGTTCGCGGCGACGCCGCAATCACGCACTGATCTGTTAGCACTGCAACCCGCCGTGGAAACCACACTTCAGAAATTGGAGGAGAGACTATGATCAATTTCACGAAGTGTCTTGGGATACGACAGTGTTTTGCAGCTTTGGTTGCAGTGATCTGCCTTTTTTTCGTAGATGCCCGCGCAGCGACGGATGATTTTTACGTGCGCGGATTGCCAGCAGCCCAGGCCGGAGATTTTCCAACGGCGTCGTCGGTGTTTGAAAATGAGCTAAAACATCAGCCGTCGGCTGGTATCTTCGTAGACTTGGGCATCACCGAATGGCAGCGCGGCCATGCGGGTGCGGCCATCTTGGCCTGGGAACGGGCGGCGTGGGTTGACCCATACGATGCGCTGGCGAATCAAAATTTGAAATTCGCGCGGACGGTGGCGCAGGTGGATGAGCCGGAATTGCGCTGGTTTGAGACGGCCTCGACGTGGTTGCCGTCCAACGCGTGGGTGTGGATCGCTGGTGCCAGTTTGTGGCTGGCGGTGGGCGCACTGGTGCTGCCACGCGTTTTCCGCTGGCGCCGATCCGGCTGGCAACAGACGCTGGCGGCGCTCGGCTTTTGCGTCTTCATTTTTAGCATCACGGCCAATGTCGGCGTGGTCAGCCGGACGGATATCGGTTTTATCTTGAAGAAGAACGCCCCGCTTCGGTTGACGCCCACCGGCGGCAGTGAATTGATCTCCACCCTGTCCGCCGGTGAACCGGTGCGCCGTGTGAAAACGCGCGGTAATTATTATTTCGTTCGCACGCCTATGACTGCGGGGTGGGTGGAGCGGGGGCAGGTCGGGTTGATCAACGAGTGAGCCGGGAAAGCCTCATGACGACGGAACATTTCACGCCTGGTTTCGTTCTGAGAAGTAACGGTAACGGTTGACGCGGTAAACCCACGCCATGATTTCCGCCACCGCAGCGTATAGGTTCGCCGGCACTTCGCTGCCGACCTTGGCGTGCTTGAAGAGCATCCGCGCAAGCGGCTTGTTTTCCATCATCGGCACCTGATGACGCGCGGCGATTTCGCGGATTTTCGCGGCATTCAGGCGGATTCCCTTGGCAACGACCTTCGGCGCCTTCATCGTCTTGCGATCATAGCGCAGGGCGATGGCGATGCGCGTCGGATTGGTGATGACCACGTCGGCCTTGGCGACCTCGGCCAGTTGTTTGGCCTTGCTGACGGCGCGACGGCGGCGACGGGCGGCCTTCACCTGTGGATTGCCTTCGGTGCTCTTGGCCTCTTCCTTCAATTCGTCCTTCGTCATCATCAGGTCGCGGCCGGTGCGCCAGAATTGATAACCGTAATCAACGGCGGCGATGACCAGCAGCGCCAGCGTCACCCGCAGCAAAATAGCCATCGCGGTCGAACCGAGAAATTCCGCGAGCCGCCCGACGCTGACCGACGTGGTAAAAATGGGGTCGGCCAGGACCTTCTGGATTTCGGTGTAGGTAAGAGTGATGACCACGGAGAATTTGACGAATGCGATCGTGGTCGGGACGAGCGAGCGGGCAGAAAAGAGGCGTTGAAATCCCTCGATAGGATTGATGCGGTTCCAATTCGGTGAAACTGCCTCGGAGGCGGATTGAAAACGATTCTGCACCGCCCCGGCGATGAGTCCGGCGAGCAGGGTGGCCAGCACCAGCGGCCCGGCGCACTTCAGGACGAACAAGATGCCCGTGACGCCGTAGGATTGCAGGGAATTGGCCGAAAGCGGCGTGTCGTAAATGTGGCCGAGCGACTGTACCATGGCATTGACGAGCAGGTGCCATGATTCGCGACCACTGAAGGAAAGCGCGGCGATCGCGCCCAGCAGGACGAAGACGGTCTGCACCTCGGCGCTGCGCGGTATCTGCCCTTTTTTAATGGCATCTTCCAGCCTTCGCTGTGTCGGTTGCTCTGTCTTTTCGCCGGTTTGTTCTGCCATGTCAGCCTCCGTTTAGCAACTGGCCGATGTACAGCAAATCATCCGGAATCCGCCGCAGATGGTTGGCGACATATTGCGCCGTGATCTGCAGCGTGAAACCAAAAACGATCAAACCGCCGGCGATGCGGATGCCGAAGCTTTCCGCGAAGACGTTCATCTGCGGCACAGCCCGGCTCATGATCGCAAAAAACACGGTGATGACGAACGAAACAGCCATCACCGGCGCGGCGATCTGCAGCGCAACGAGGAAAATCTGCGAACTGCGTCCGATGACCAGTTCGAACAGTGATGGACTCAGGTGCCCGCCGCCAACGGGCAACACTTCAAATGTGCGCGCAAAACCCAGCAGCAGCCCGTGGTGCAGGTCGAGCGTGAGCATCGTGAGGATGGCGAGGAAGGAAAGGATCAGGCCCGGCACCTGTTCGGACTGGCGTGATGACGGGTCGAAAATCTGGCCCATGGTCAGACCTAGTTCGCTGGAGATGATCATGCCGGCGATGTCCGCCGCAAAAAAAATGATCCGTCCGATGAAGCCGAGCAGCAGGCCGACGCTCAGCTCACGGAACATCAGCCCGACCAGGGAAAAGAAATCCACGTGGTTCATCGGGAAGGCGGGAAGCTGCGGCGAGATCAGCATGGCGGCGAGCGCGGCCAGCGCGATGCGCAGCATCACCGGGAAATTCACCGCCGAGAAGAACGGCAGCGCCAGAAGAAAAGCGCCGACACGGACGAACACCAGCATCCAGTTGTAGAAATCGATTTCCATGTCCCCGGTTTCATTTCACTGCACCATCTGCGGCATCTTCATGATGACGGCGGTGGTGAATTCCATGAGCGTCCGCACGATCCACGGCAACAACAGCAGCAGGATGCCGATGACGGCCAGCGCTTTGGGCACGAAGGCCAGCGTCTGTTCATGGATTGTCGTGACCGCCTGGAACAGGCTGACGACGAGACCGATGACCATGGCGGTAATCAGGATGGGCGCGGCGATGGTCAGCGCCAGCGTGATCATGCTCTTCAACAGGTCGATGGCGAATTCGGGATTCATAGGTTGGCGAGCCAGCTGCCGGGACCGGCGGCGGCAATGGTGTTGCCGGTTCCGCGTTTGCTCCACAGGCGCTTGCCCTTGGTGAGCGTGGCCAGGCTGAGGTCCACGGTCCATTTCAGGTATCGGCGGTCGGGTTGGCGGTTCACAACGGAATTTTTACGGGTCGATTTCATGGGCGTTTCACATCCCAAAGCTGCGGACGAGCGATTGCACCACCAGTGTCCAGCCGTCCACGAGGACAAACAATAGCAGTTTGAGCGGCATTGAAATCGTCGCGGGCGGCATCATCATCATGCCCATGCTCATCAGCACGGTCGCGACCACGATGTCGATCAGGATGAACGGGACGTAAATCAGGAAGCCCATCTGGAAGGCCGTGCGCAGCTCGCTGATGATGAAGGAAGGGATGACGACGCGCAGTGGCAGGTCTTCCACCTTGGTAGGCGGCAGTTTCGCCATGGAGATGAACAGTTCCAGGTCTTTCGGTCGTGTCTGCTTGAGCATGAACGCCGAGATCTCATGGCTCGCGCGGTCGAGCGCCACCTGGCTGGTGATCTGTTTGGCCTGATACGGCGCGAGGGCGTCAGTGTTGATCTTCTCCCAGACCGGGGCCATCACGAAATACGTGATGAATAACGACAGGCCGATGATGATCTGGTTGGCGGGCGCGCCTTGGAGTTGCAACGCCGACCGGATGAACGAAAGCACGATGGCGACCCGCGTGAAGCAGGTCATCAACAGCAGGATCGACGGTGCGAGCGAGAGCAGGGTGAGGGTGAAAAGGATCTTGATGCTCGAATCCACGTCCGGCGCGCCGTTGTTTGGGCCGAGCGAAATGGAAAGCGGGCCGATGCTCGCCGCGGCATTCGTCTGGGCGGAGGCATGAGTTGCGCCCAAAGTAAACAGGAGCACGACCAGCGCGATTTTTAAAAAAGCTTTCATTTCCGCTTGAGGACTTGTGCCAGCGCCTGTGCAAAGGGCATGGGACCGGAAGGTTTATCGGACGCTTCGGCTTCGCCTGCCTCGGCATCCGGCAGATGGCTCAGCAAAGTGACGCCGGCCGGTGACGTGGCGACGAGGAAACGCTGCTTTTCATAGGCGAGGACGCAGACCCCCTGGCGGGCGCCGAGCGAGCGGCTCTCCAGGATGTTCAGCTTGGGCTGCAAGCCATGTTTCAAGCCGAGTCGCTGCCAGTTTTTGAACAGCCAGACGCCACCGAGGAAAAGCCCGAGCACCAGTGCCAGCGAACCGATGACGCGCAGGACCGAACCACCAGCGTCCGGCAGGGGCAGGGGCGCCGCGATAGAATTCGTGGTTTGGGCAAACAGGTTGCCCGCTACGCCGCACACGAGTGCAGCGGTGAAAAACTTCCTCGCTCCAGTTGGACACCCTCGAAAACAAAAATAAAAAACGAGGGACTGGAGCGGGGAATAAAATGGTTTCCGGACCGGGCTCATGCGGTGGCAACGCTCCCGACGACCTCGGTGATCTTCACGCCGTAACGGTCTTCAATGACCACCACTTCGCCGCGCGCGATGAGCTTGCCGTTCACATTGAGTTCGATGGGCGCATCGGCGGCCTTGTCGAGCTGCACCACGGAACCGATGTTCAGTTGCAGCACCTCGCGCATGGGCAGCTTGCAGCCGCCAAGTTCGATGGTCAGGCTGACGGGCACGTCGAGGACGAGGTCGAGATTGGACGGATTTTCAAGGATGGCATTCATTTGTTGATGGCGCTGGTGAGTTGGACGGCCCATTTGGCGTCGCTGGTGCCGGGACGTCCTAAAAATTTCGGGATGTTGCCGAGACGCACGACCACCTGCGCGGCGCAGGCGGGATCGAGTGTCAACAGGTCGCCCGGTTTCAGGCGGGTGATGTCGCCGGCGGACATCTTCAATCCCTGCCATTCGGCGGTGACGGGGACTTTGACGGTGTCAAATTCGCTGTTCCAACGCGCTTTCGCGGCGCGGGGCGCGACGGCTTCACTTCCCGGCAGGGACGGGTTGATAAGCCGCATGAGCGGGTCAACAGTCGCGTAGGGGAATACGATGTGAAAGGTTTCCTTCTGTTCCGCGATGCTGCTTTCGACGGAGATGATGAGCATGGCGGTGTCCGGCGGCGCGGTCTGGAGGAACTTGCTGTTGTTCTCATGGCCGAGCAGTTGGTGATGCAGGTCGCGCATTTCCGGCCAGTGATTGCACCACTCCGACAGGATGAGCGCGGAAACCTGGTCGGAGAGCGCCACTTCGATGTCGCTAAGGTCGCGGTTGTCCGCCGGCAATTCGCCGGGACCGCCAAGCAGACGGTCCACCAATTGCAGGGCCAGCCGCGGCGGGATCACCAGCAGCCCGACGCCCTTCAGCGGTTCCGTTTTGAACAGCGTGATATACGTGGGATTGGAAAGGCTTTCGGTGAATTTCTGGAAACCAACGATGTGGACCTTGGAGAGCGTCAGGCGGCATTCCAAGCGCAGAAACATCGCCAGGCGCGCAGCTAACGAGCGGATGAACTGGTCGTGGCGCTGGCGGATGCGGCGCAGTTCGCTCGCCGCGAGGAAGCCGGATTGCCGGAAATCATGGGCGCGGATGTCCGCCACCCGGCGCGATTCGCGCACACCTTTGTGCGTGAATACCATGATATCGGCATCGGCTGTCGGGGCGGAGTCCATGTCGTCTTACTGGATGCCGAACTCGGTGATGTAGATCTCGGAGACGGAGTTGTCGCCGAGAACGTTGTTAAAGCCGTTGATGAGCTCGGTGCGGATCAGGTTGCGCGCACCGGGCTTTTCCAGGTCAGCCAGTGTCTTGGTCGAGAGGATGCCCATAGCCATGTCACGGAGCGGGGCTTCGTTCTCAGTTAGCTTGGTCTTGAATTCTTCGCCGCCAGTGCTGGCGATGGAAAGGCTGACGAGCAGGTAGCGCTGGCCCATCGTACCCGCGATATTCACGAGCAGCTTGTTGAAAGGTACGTTCATCTTTTTGCCTTCGCCGGGCTTTTTGGATTTCTCGCCGGTACCCTTGTCCGCCGATTCCTTGATGCCGAGGCTTTTTTGTAGCTCCGGCACGATGACAAATTTCGTCATGCCGAACGCGAGCGCGGGCATGAGTACGATACTGGCGACGAGCGGCAGCCAGGCTTTCGCGCCACTCGCGGGTGCAGGCGCGGCGGCTGCGGCGCCTTCGGGATTGTTTTTTTCTTCAGCCATAAGATCAGCGTTTCAGGTTGACGAGCGACTGGAGGATCTCATCGCTGGTGGTGATGACTTTCGTGTTCGCCTCATAGGCGCGCTGCGTGGTGATGAGCGACGCAAGCTGGCTGGCGAGGTCAACGTTCGACATTTCAAGCGAGCCGGAGACCACGCTGCCGACGCTGCTGGTGCCGGGCGCGGCGGGTGCAGCGAGCGGACCGGCGACCGAGAGGCCGGAGTAGAGATTGTTGCCGACCTTGACCAGTTGCTGCGGGCTGGAAAAATTTTGCAGGAGGACCTGGCCGCGGGTGAACTGCGTGCCATCCGCCAGTTGCACGTTCAATTTGCCATCCGCGCCGAAGGAATAGCTGAGTACGTTGGCAGTGCTGCTGGCCGGGTTGCCGGTGTTGTCGATCTTGATATCGCCCACCGTGGTGAGGCCGGCATCCGTATAGCCCTGCACCCGCATGCCGCTGTTGTTGATCAGATAGCCGCTCGAATCCACGCTGAACTTGCCGTCGCGGGTCGCATACGAGCTGCCGGTGGAGGGGTCCTTCACGAGGAAAAAGCCGTTGCCGTTGATCGCCATGTCGTTCGGCTGGCCGGTGCTGGTCACGGAACCCTGGGTGAACTGGTTCGTGATGGACGCCGTGTGGATGCCGGTGCCGACCTGCATCGAGCCGCTGGGGCCGGAGCCGCTCAGCGTCTGGCTGAGGGTGTCCGCGAAATTCACGCTCGCGCCCTTGAAACCGATGGTCTCGACATTCGCGATATTGTTCGCGACGACGTTGAGGCTCTGTTGAAACTGCTGGAGCGCGCTGATTCCGGAATCGAGTGATAGCAACATAATTTTCCTTGTTTGGGGTTTTTGATTTTAATTCGTCTGGTTCGCCGTGGTTGATGTGCCCGTGGTCGTACTGGTGGTCGTGGCCGGTGCGGGTGCGACGGCGATCACCTGGCTCACATCGTAGGCCGTGCCGCCGACCATGATCTGCGGTTTGCCATTGTTCATCGTGACGCCGGACACCAGCCCGCTGGTCTGGGTCTTGGAATCGACCTGCAAGCTCACCAGGCTGCCCACGAGGCTGTTCGCCTGCATCATGGAGAGTGATGAGGACATCTGGGAGGACTGCTGCAAGGAGGTGAACTGCGCCATCTGCGACGCCATGTCTGTGTCCGACTTCGGATTCATTGGGTCCTGGTACTGGATCTGCGTGACCAGCAATTTTAGAAAATCATTTTGGTCCAGCGATTTTGCCGAACCAGACAGGGCGTCCGTGGCATACATCGAACCCGCATTGGAGGTCACTGGAGTGATGGTGCTGCTCATAAATATTTAAATGGTTCAGGCCCACGATTCCCAGCCGCCGGCAGTCACCGGGGCCAGCCGTGCTGTGGCGCCACCGCGGTTCATGGCCACGGTGAATTCCGCGAAAGCTGACGCCTGTTGCGCCGCCTCTTCGCGCGTTGATTGTTGCTGCCGGGAGAAATTTCCATTGTCCGGCGCAGAAAAATTTGTGTCGCCGCCCAGCGGCGCGAGCTTGATGCCGCGCTGTTCCAATTTCTGCTGCAACTCCGGCCAGTGCTGGTTCATCAATTGATAGTCGCCGCGTTGCAGGACTGCTTCCGCTTCCAGGGTGCCGTTGCGATGCCGCAATTCCAGCGAAAGTTCTGTCCCGCCGCCCGGCTTGATGACCACCTGCAGTGAATCAGACTTGGAGTCCACCATGCGCAACGCATGCAGCGACACCAGGTCGTGGGTGCGTTCCACGTCGCGCATCCGCGCATCGGTCAAGGAGGGCAGGGAGATTATGCTGGCGGTTTCTGCAGCATCCGCGACAGTCGGATTGGCCGGGGCCAGCGGGAGATTGAAATCTGAAGTTTGTTTGTCCGAAGCACGAACCGGCGCAACGGCCGCATGGGCCGGTAAAACCGTATCCCGAGCCGCGTCAGTTTTGCCTCCCGGCAAAACTTGCACGTCCAACCCGGCAACTTTGTTCGTATTTTCGGTCTTTTTCATCGACGAAGCTGTAATTGCAGCTCCCGTGCCATCATTTTTCGAAGTCTCTGCCGGTTTGGCGGCTACGGGCGCAACCGCTTGGAACTTGTCACTGGCGAGGGTCGTAGTTTCCGGTTTCAGGGCTGTGGGAGCTGTGTTTTCAGTTTTGGCAGTCTCGGGCTGAGGGGTGCTTCCCGTCATAGTTGACGGCAGGCTATTTTTGGCATCCGTACCGGGTTTGACGGACTTTGCCACGGTGGCATCAGCCGGGGTTTTGTTATCCAAACTGGATATCAATGTCGCGGTTTGGACGTTTTTCTCCGGAGCGGCGGCGGATGGATTCTTACCCGTCGCGATAGTGCCCAACCCAATCACCGGTACGGGTTGCGCAGATGCATTGCCTTTGACCATGGTGGTTTTGGCCTCCGTTCCGCCATTGGTGAATTGCCCCATCAATGGCAGCGATAGAAAGACCGGCAATGGCTTCGCGGTATTATCGGTTGCGAGCGGTAGTGCCGAAGTTGCATCTGCTTCCGTTTTTTCCTTGGATTTCGTCGCCGGTTCAACTGGCTGGCCGGATACTGCCTGGGACTTGTCGCACTTTTCTGTTTTATCCGTGGCAACGTCCGGGTCGGCCGCGGTGGTATCTTGATTCAATTGGGTTTTGCCCGGCTGGCCCTTGGCTGAGGCAACCGTCGCTTTGCCTTTGCGTGGCGTAGGGTTTGTATCGGCCTTGTCTTTTTCAGCGGGGGACATCGCCCGTTCCATCATCCGCCCAAATTCACCGTCTGGCACCGCCGGGTTGCGAAGACTGGTGTTCGATGGCTGTTCGGCGCCGTTTGAGGAAACCGGAGCGGGCGGGAGGAGATCAAGGGCTTGCATTGGAGGTGAGGCTATTGGTGCCGGAAATGGGCAGGACTTCCTTGAGCCGTTGCGCCAGCGTGGCCGCGCGCCTGGCCTGTGCCGGGCCCAGCTTGCTCATCGCATCGAGAATAGGGCCAGAGACGTCCGCCTTCATCAGGTACAAAAGCTTTGCGGTTTCGTCGTCGGAAACTTCGTTGAGCATCGTCGCCGCACCCTCGGGTGACATGTCCGCGATGACCTTGATCTGTTTCTTCGCATTGGCCACTTCCTGCTCCTTGAATTGCAGCACGCGCTGGTCAAATTCATTCTGCAGTTTCGTAACCGTCTGGGTGACCGTCGAAATCTCGCGGTTTTCGGCGGTCAGCCGCATTTCCCATTCCTTGAGCTGCTCTTCACGCAGGGCGAGTGCGGCGCGCTCCTCCTTGACCTGAGAAACCCACTGGTCGAATTCGGGATTGCGGAACCGCCACGACGGATTGTCGTCCGCTGCCAATGGTGCCGCTGCCGGCATATGCACGCCGTCGAAATGCGTCATCCGCAGCATGGCGAACATGGTGAGAAAAAACATCAGTCCGCCGGCCAGGACGACGGTCATGGGTGATAACAGGATTCGGTTCATATCAATTCGTTCGGGTGTTTTCCAGTGAAGTCATGGATTGCCGCTGGATGGCGAGTTCATCGAGCATCTTCTGTTCGGCCTGCTGGCATTGCCGCTGCCAGGAGCCGTAGGATTTATCGTGGAAACGGTCGAGCGTCTCGCGGTCGCGCCGCGCGGCGCACATGAAATTGAACGCCTCGGTCGCTGCTTTGCGCGCCTCGGCCAGCGCGGCTTCGCATTCATGAAAACGGATCTCCAGCACGTTGCACCAGGTCCGGAGATGGAGGATACGGCCGATGCCTGCGCCATGATCCAGCTCTTCGCCGAGAACCCGGTAACCGGTTGCCAGTTCGCTTCCGGCGGTTTTCAACACCTGTTCCGCGCCGTCACGCAGGGCCAGCATGTGTGCGTAACGCTGCTGCGCCGTGCGCTCGCGTTGCTGACGCAGGACACGGATGGACTCGAGGGGGAAGCTGAATCCTTTCATGTTTTGAGGGGTTGCGGGTTAAAGACCTGTCCCAACAGACTCCAGCTCTGCGCGGGTGGAAATCCTTGGGAAACATCCTGACGAAGAAATTGATTCAACGGTCCGTTCAACGCGATGGCCTGGTCGATCGCGGGATTGCTGCCAGCGGGATATGCGCCGATGTTGATCAGGTCGGCGTTCTTGCGGTGGACGGCCAGATGTTCCCGCGCCGTTGCGGTGAGCTTGATCTTTTCCGGCGGCAACAGGTCGCGGTTCAGGCGACTCACACTTTCCAGTACGTCGATCGCAGGGTAGTGATTCTGTGTCGCCAGTTCGCGGGTGAGCACCACGTGGCCGTCGAGAATAGAACGGACGGAATCCGCGATCGGATCGTTCATGTCATCCGCCTCCACCAGCACGGTGAACAAGCCGGTGATGGAACCCTGTTCGCCAGCACCGGCGCGCTCAAGCAATTGCGGCAGCAGTGAAAAGACCGAGGGCGTGTAGCCACGAGTGGTCGGCGGTTCGCCGACCGCCAGGCCGATCTCGCGCTGGGCCATCGCAAAGCGCGTGACAGAATCCATCATCAACAGGACATTCTGGCCCGCATCGCGAAAATGTTCGGCGATGGCCATGGCCAGGAAGGCGGCCTTGATGCGGTTGAGCGCCGGTTCATTCGAGGTGGCGACGATGACCACGGATTTTTTGCGACCGCGTTCGTCCAGGTCGCGTTCAAGAAATTCACGTACTTCACGGCCGCGTTCGCCGATGAGCGCAATAACGTTCACGTCCGCCTCGGCCTGGGATGCCATCATGCCAAGCAGGGTGGATTTGCCGACGCCGCTGCCGGCGAAGATTCCGAGGCGCTGGCCGCGGCCGAGCGGTACAAAGGTATCGAGCGCTTTGATGCCGGTCTGGAAAATCTGGTGGATGCGCTGACGCTTGAGCGGATGCGGCGGGCGCAGGTTCAGCCCGACATGATGTTCGCAGGCGACCGGGCCAAGGTCATCCATGGGATTGCCCAGCCCATCGATCACGCGGCCTTTCAACGCGCTGCCGACCGCGACGCGCATCGGCGCACCAGTGGCGATGACCTCGCTGCCGGGATGGATGCCATGCAATTCACCAAGCGGCATCAGGAGCAAATGGTTGTTCCGAAAACCGACGACTTCCGCGAGCGTTTCATCCTGACCGCGTCCGGAGAGGATGCGGCAGACTTCACCGAGCGCGGCGAGCGGGCCTTCGGACTCGACCACGAGGCCGATGAGCTGGACGACGCGTCCACACGTCTCGGTGACGCACGTCTCGCGCACCCGGCGCAGGGCGTGTTGCATCCGACCCGGAGTTGAAATCGTCGGTGTCATGTCGAAAGCGATTGCCGCAACTGTTCGATTTTTGTTTCCCGGCGGGCGTCGATCACGCCGAAGCGCGTCTGGACGATGCAGCCGCCACGTGAAACGTCGGGGGATTGGGTGAATCTCAACTGACCGGCCTCCGGCGTGCCAGCCAGGATCGGTGATTGATGCTGCCGGAGCAGGGCCAGGTCGTCGGGGTGAAGCTGGATGATGATTTCCGCCGTATCCTCGACCTGCCGCAGCGCTTCGCGCACGGTCGCCTCAACCATCGCGGCGTCAACCGGCATGCCGGCGACGATTTTCTTGGCCACTTCCAAGGCGATTTCAATCACGGAGGTTTCTGTCTCGCGCACGATCTGCGGCAGGGCGCGCTGCAACGATTCAAGGATGCCACGCTGCATCTCGATCATTTCATTGCGCTGGTGCATGAGCTGCTCGCTCAACGCGCGTTCGCCTTCGCGCCGGCCGTTTTCGTGGGCGGCGCGTTCGCGCTCGCGCAGAAAAGTCTGCCAGTCCTGCCCGGGCGCACCCGTGAGCAGGCACACGTCGCGGAGCGGACGGTCGAACAGGATGGTGTCAGCCCATTTCATTTTCGTTGGCGCGGGATTCGTCGAGGTCGATCTCGCCCTCGGATTCCAGTTTGCGGACGGCGTCGATGATGCGGAACTGCGCGGCTTCGATGTCGCGCTGTTTGACGCCGGTCATGTAGGAGATTTCCTCCTGCACCGTTTCGGCGGCCCGGCGGGAGATGTTGCCGAGCAGAAGTTTCTTGAGCGCTTCGCTCGATTTCTTGAGCGCGAGAGTGAGGTCCCGCATGTCGATCTCGCGCATAATGCGCTGGATGGCGCTGCCCGGCAGCAACAGCAGGTCTTCAAAGGTGAACATCTTCTTGCGGATGGATGAGGCCAAGTCCGCGTTGCGTGATTCGAGGTTGGTAAGCAGTTCGCGGCTGACGGTCTTGTCCATCGCGTTCAGCAGGTCGGCCACGGTCGTGATGCCGCCCGTCTGGGTGAGTGCCCGCGTCTGTTTCACGCCGAGCTTGGTGTTCAGGACTTCGACGACCTTTTCCGCGACCTCCACCGGCGTGGGGGCCAGCGACGCGAGGCGTTCGACGATCAGGTCGCGCTGCTCCGGCCGCAGCAGGTCTAAAACCTGGGCTGCCTTTTCCGGCGTAAGATGGCTGACGATGAAAGTGATCGCCTGCACCGATTCGTCACGGAGGAGGTTGAAGATACTGCGCGCATCCATGTCGGCGATGACCTGCATCGAACCGAGCGGCGCGCGGGTCGTGGAGACGCGCCCCAAAACATCGCTGGCCTTGAACGTGCCGAGCGCCTTCTCGAGCGTATGCCGCGTCACATCCAGTCCGGCGGAGATCGAGGTGCTGGCGGCCAGCGCCACCCCCGAAAATTCCTCCAGGATCTGTTGCTGCTGTTCACGCGAAATGAGGCTGAACCGTGACATCTCGCGGGAGATGTTCTCGATCTCGCGCGGTTGGAACTGGCGCAGGATGACGCCGCCGCTGTCCGGCCCCAGCATCACCAGCAACGCGGCGAGCATCTGCGGCTTGGAAAGCGCGCCGTTTTCAACGGCGGACTCTGGATTTTCAACGGCGGTCATGTTCAAGTTCGGTTTTGGGGCCACGGTTCATCCAGTCGCGGATGGCCTGCGTCATGTTGTTGGGATTGTCCTTGATGAGCCGGTTCAGGACCTCGACGGTCACGACGCCGGGCTGCGGTTCAAAACCGAGGTCACCATAGCGGCCGGGGTGGGCGGTGGCCGTGCCGTTCTTCTGGGAGAGCCGGCCGACGGGAATGCCCAGGGGAATTTCCTGGACGGTTGTGCGCTTGAACATGCGGAACAGGATGAGGATGGAGGCGAGACCGAGCGCCGGGTAGGCGAGGTTGCCTGCGAGGTTCATCCAGAAATCACGCTTCTGCTGCGTATCGAGCTGCTGCGTCATGTCCGTGGCAAACTGGTCGTTGAATGCCAACTCCTCCAGTGCGACCGTGTCGCCGCGCGAAGAGTCGGTGCCGAGGGCACTGCTGACGATGCGCCGCAATTTCTCCATCTCCTCCGGCGTGCGCGCGACCACCTTGCGATCTGCGCCCATGCCCTGCATCTGGGTGGCGACCGTGACCGCCGCCGTCAAACGCTTGATGCCGCCTGCCGATTGAACGACTTCGGTGTGCGTCTTGCCGATCTCGTATTCGACCGTCGAGGTGGTCTTGCGGTTCTTCGTATTGTTGACCGGCCCGGCGGAGGCCGTGGAATTGGTATCCGTTGCCGTATTTGCACTGATGCCCGTTGCGGTGCTGTTCGCCGAGGTCGCGGATTCGATGCTTTCATCGTTCTTGGTCTGCGTGCGGACGACCTGGCCATCCGGGTCAAATTTTTCCTGCGATGTCGTCATCGAATCGTAGTTCACCTCCGCCGAAACGCGGACGATGGCCTGGCCAGGGCCAAGCACCTTTTCCAACATATCCTGGGCTTTTTTGGAGAGGTATTGTTCGAGATTACGGCGGGCGCCGAGCTGCGAGGAGGTGACGCCGACGAGCGAGTCGCTGTCTGTATTCTCGGAGAGCACATTGCCGAGGTTGTCCACGACGGACACGTGGTTGGGTTTCAAGCCTTCGACGGAGTTGGCGACCAGGAAGCGGATGGAATTGATGGACTGCGGCTGCAGCTGGGAATTGCCACGCACATGGACGAATACGGAGGCGGTGGGAACCTTGTCCTTGTCGAGCAGCAGGCGGTTTTCCGGGAGGACGATCATGACGCGGGCGGATTCGACCTCGTTGATCTGTGAGATAGTGCGGCCAAGTTCGCCCTGCAGGGCGCGGATGTAATTGGCGCGTTGCACGAAATCGGAGATGCCGAAGTTCGGCTTGTCAAAAATCTCAAAGCCCACGCCGTCACCGCTCTGGGGAATGCCCTTGCCCGCGAGCTGCATCCGCATGGCGTAAACCTTGTCCGAAGGGATGGAGATCGAGCCGCCGCTGCCGACCTTGTACGGCACCTTCGCGTCATCCAGCGCGGCGACCACCTTGGACGATTCCGCGTCCGACAGCCCGCCGTAGAGCAGCGCGTATTCCTTGTGCGACGACCAGAACGTGACCGTGCCCAGCCCCGCGATCAGCACGAATGTCGCAGCGAGGACGCTGATGCGCTGGCTCGCGCCGAGTTGGCCCCAGATGTCCAGCAGTTGTTTGCCCAGTTTGGAAAAGTTATTGTTCATTCAACCTCAAATTTGCATCCGCATGATTTCCTGATACGAATCCATCAATTTATTCCGCACCTCGACCATCAACTGGAACGAGACGCTGGCTTCCTCCATCGAGATGACCGCCTGGTGCAACGGCACATTCTGTCCGCTCTGCAGGGCGTTCACGCTCTGCGCCGCGTCAAACTGCTTGGCGTTCACCTCGGAAACCATCTTTCCAAGCATCGAGGAAAAATCACTTCCCGCTGCCGGCGCAGAGGAGGGCAGTTGTGACGGCAATTCCGCGACGTCCCCACCCGGCAACGGCGCGATGCGCGGCATCATGTCGGAGCTGTAAGCTGGAATTCCTGAAAGCGGTGACATCGTTTTTTAGTCGGAAAGTTTTTCAGTGCCGCCCCATCGCCAATGTTTGCATGGCCATTGAGCGGGCGTTTTTGACAACGGCGAGATTCGCCTCGAAGGTGCGCGAGGCCGAGATCAGGTCTGCCATCTCTTCGTGAACATTGATGTTCGGCATGGCGACCATGCCCTTGGCATCGGCCTCGGGATTGCCGGGATCGTAGATCTTGGTCGGCGGACGCGGGTCGCGGGCGATTTTCGCGACGTGCATCGTGGACAGGCTGGCATCGTCCCCACCCATCGCATTCTTCAATTCGTTCTCGAACACCACCACGCGGCGCTGGTAGGGCTTGCCATCCACATCGTGTGTCGTGTGCGCGTTGGCGATGTTTTGGGATATGACATCCAGCCGCGTACGTTCCGCGTCGAGCGCGGCGGACGTGCTTTGGATTCCGGTGAGGATCTGGATCATAAAAGTGAGGATCAGGAATGGCCGGTGATCGCGAGCCGCATCTTGGCCAGGGTGCCGCTGATAAGCTGGGTTTCCAACGCGTGCGTCATGGCGTTTTGGTTCATCTTCATCAACTCCTCCTCCAGATGCACCGTGTTGCCGTCCTTGCTGGAGGGCACTGCCGAGCCATCCACCGCGAGGGTCGGTTTGAGGGAGGCGATCTGTTGCCCGTCGTTCGCCGAGGTGGCGCGCGCCAGTTCCGCTTCGAAGTTCGGCGCCAGGTCCACTCGTTTGTAGCCGGGCGTTTCGAGATTATTGAGATTGTTGGCGATGGCCTCCGACCGCAACGCCACCGCATCCAGCGTTTTCTTTGCTGACAGGTAGTTCGGCTGGTTGAACAAGGCTTCGATCATATAATTTTCCAAGCCCTGCTAAGCAACGATGATGCCATGAGGCAAAATGTTGAGAAAACCAAGGAAATCCGCAGATCGGCCGGAGCGGACGGGCAAATGTTTCCCGGTCAGAAAGACCGGCTAGGCAAGGTTGTCAGGCTGGGGGAAGGCGCGTTGTACATTGTTTGCCCTCATCCCCGCCGAGTGGGAACTCGGCGCTCTAAAACATCGATGTTTTCTACTTCCCTACGGATTCCGCCTCGTCGTCTTCCGACTTGGGCGAGGTGCCGTTGTATTCGTGGAGCTTGTTGCGGAGGGTGCGGATGCTGAGATTGAGCAGCTTGGCGGCGTGGGTGCGGTTGCCGTTGCAACGGTCGAGCGCAGCCAGGATATGGCGTTTTTCCATCTCAGCCAGCGTGAGCATCTCGCCGTTGCTCTTGACCACAGGAATGACGTCGTTGCTGCTGACCGCGGAGTTATTGGCAGCGGCCCCGCCGGGGGTGAGGCCGAGATGCTCGGGTTCGAGCATGCCGTTGTCGCCGCAGAGGATCACCGCGCGTTCGATGACGTTCTGCAGTTCGCGCACATTGCCGGGCCAGTTGTGCTGGCGCAACGTCTCCAGCGCGGCATCGGTGAAACCCTTCACATGCACGCCGTGTTTGCGGGCGAAACGTCGCATGAATTCGCCGGCCAGTTCCGGGATGTCCTCGCGCCGCTCGCGCAAGGGCGGTACCTGGATGGGCACCACGTTCAGGCGGAAATACAGATCCTGCCGGAATTCCTTCTTCTCGACGCTCTGCTGCAGATCACGGTTCGTCGTCGCGATCACGCGCACATCCACCTTGATGGTGCGGTTGCCGCCGACGCGTTCGAGCTCGCGCTCCTGCAATACGCGCAGCAGCTTTGCCTGCACCGCCGGCGAGATTTCGCTGATCTCATCGAGCAAAATCGTGCCGCCATGCGCCAGTTCAAACCGGCCTTCGCGCTTGGTCATCGCCCCGGTGAACGCGCCTTTTTCGTGCCCGAAAAATTCGCTTTCGATCAGGTTTTCCGGCACCGCGGCGCAGTTCACCTTGATGAACGCCCCCTCGGCGCGCGGACTTTCGCGGTACAACGCGCGGGCGACCAGTTCCTTGCCCGTGCCGCTTTCGCCGTGGATCAATACCGTCGCCTGCGTGCGCGCCACCTTGCGGATGAGCTGGCGCAGGGCCTCCATCGCCGGGCTGCGGCCGATGAGGTCGCGCTCATCGTCGTTCGATTCCTGGCTGAGAAAATGGTTTACCTTGAGCAGTTGCGTGAACTCCTGCGCCTTGCGCAACGTCACGGCGATCTGCTCGTTGGAGAACGGCTTGATCAGGTAATCAAACGAACCGTTCTTCATGCAGTCCACCGCCGATTCGACCGAGCCGAAGCCCGTCATCACCACGGCCAGCGGCCGTTGCGGGCGCGTCTGCAATTCCTTCAGCAGCTCGATGCTTTCGCCATCGGGCAGCCGCATGTCCATGAAGATCAGGTCGAAATTGTCCTTGTTCAGGTAATCGCGCGCCGCGGCCAGCGTCGGGGCGGAGGCCACATCCAGCTTCTGCCGGCGCAGGAAATTTTCCAGGTTGGCGCGGACGATTGCGTCGTCTTCAAGAACAATGACTTTTTCGATGGACATGGATCAGGCGGCGTGGCGTTGGTACAGGTTGGCCACGAAATTGGGTTTTTGGGCGGCGGCGGGCGGTAATTGTGCCGGGGGCAGGGCACCGCGACGCAGCATCTCCTGCTGGTTCTCGCGATCAAGCATCAGGATGCGCGGCAACAGATTTTGAATTTCTTGGAACAAATTTTTGATTTCCCCGCAGCGTTCCCGTTCAGTATGTGCCAATTTTTGCCAAAACTCACGGCTACCGCGTAATTTGATTAATACCGATTCCAAACGCGGGAGCAAGCGCTTTCTCTGGTCGGAGAATTCACCGGGCGACCACGGTTCCGGACTGCGCAGCCGGCGGTTTTCCAAGGTGAACAGCGCCAGACACTCATGGCAGAGATCGAGATGGGCGCGCAGATCGCGCGCCAGTTCCACAAAGTAATTCGGCTGGGCGGAGGCGGTCATCGTTGTGAGATGCTGGGGGTTACGTTGAGATTGGTGGTGGCGGTGGTCTTCGGGCGGTTAAAATCCTCCGCCCGGTCCTGGAATTGCAAAAAGTTCAACCGCCACTGCGCCATGTCCGCCACGGCCTTGAGCCCGGGAGAGACGTTCGTGCCCAATGTTGGCGCGGCATTCGTGATGGCGCGGTAAGCCTCCATCGCGTTGGCCGGCTGCAATAGTTTTTCGTACGTGATGCCCACCTGATAGTTCACCGGCAACTGCCACGCCGGGGACGGATCGAGTTTGGCCAGCGTCAGGTAAACCTCCAGCGCCTTCACGTAATCGCCTTCCTGGTAAAGCTGGTTGCCGATCTCGTTGCCCACCCGCTGCTGCCAGTAGGTCCAGGCTTCCGGCTGGTCCTTGGTCTTTTCACGCTCTTCCTTCAGAAAAATCATCACCTGTTCCAATGCCTCGGCGTTGCGGTTCTGGCCTTTCAACGCCTGCGCCAGATGATAGCGCATCTCCGGTTCCTCCGGCGCATCCGCGTGATGCAGCAGAAAATCCTGCGCCTGCGTGGCCGCCTCTGCGTGGCGGTTCAATGCCTCCAGCGACCGGACCAGCCGGAATTGGATCTGCGCCGTATCCAGATCGGGCGCTTCCTGCTTGAGCAGGCGTCCGTAATATTCCGCCGCCTCCGCGTATTTGCCGATGAGATAGTGCGTCTCCGCGATCTCCACCTGTGCCTGCAGCACCAGCCGCTTGTAATACGGCATCTGCTCGTTCTTCATGGCCAGCGCCGTCGTCATCACGCTGTAAAACTTCGCCAGCGCGAGCTGGTTCATGCCCATCGCCCGGAAGATCTGGCCCTGATGCAGGCAGATTTCCGGCATCCGGATATCGCCCGACCAGCGTTGGGAATACTGCGTGAAAATGGTTTGCGCGCGCGGCAGGTCGTTCTCCGCCTGCACCGCCACACCCATCTCGAACAGCGCCGTCTTCTGCAGGTCATCCGGCACGTCTTCGGCCAGCAGCAGCAGGAAATTCTTTTCCGCCTGCGCATAATCCCGCGTGCTGGCGGCGAATCGCGCGGTGGACAGCGCGAACTTGATTTTTTCCATCCGTTTGTCCGCCACCGTATTGGTCTCCGTCACTGAGACTTCCGGCAACAGGGCAGGGCCGTTAGATTCCTGCGCGCCAACCTTGGCGGTCAGGGCAAAAATGATGAACGCCACCGAAACTCCCGTTCGGCGGATGGCAGGCCAGGGCAGGGGCAGACAGGTCATTTGATGATGTAACTCGCGTGGCTGGATTTGTCCGGTTCCGCAACGGCGGGATGAAATTGATATGAAACGGACCGTTGGCATTCGCCCCGTTGGTTCCGTTATCACCCGGTTGAAAGTAAGTCGCCAGCATTTGTGGCGTGATGCCCGTAAAGTCCTGCGCCGGCAGCATAAAGACCGGTTCACCGGCCGGAATCGTCAGCGGACCGCTGCTGGCGGACGCCATCATCACAAAATTCGTCGCTTCAGCGGTACCAGAATGGACCGATAGCTCCACTGCATTCGTATCCACACAAGATTTTACGTTAACGTCAGGCATGTTTGTCGTCGTCACCTTGACGGCGGTGGAAATATTTTCGACCGGCACCGGTTTCGGACTTTTTACTGCCAGCATTCGCAATGCCGGAGGCCCGGTCAGCGGCAGATACGCGATGCCCGCGCGCGCCACCGAAGCCACGCCGATGGCAAGAATTAGAGCGCTTAAAGAAATAGTGCAGCCGTTTGGAGCGAGGATTTTTGGGTTTTGGCGAGGCTTTGGCGAAGGAGCAGGTTTAAACAAACCCTGTGACTGAGCCGAAACGAAGCCAAAACCCAAAAAGACCGCCCTCTCCAACACTCCAGCCAAATGGCTGCAGTATTTCTTTAAACGCTCTGAAGCCTTTATCAGCCCCGATTCTTTCGCGCGACGTTTGTTCATCATAGTCCGGCATTCTGAGACGCCACCGTGTCATCGGAACAATTCCTGCCTGCTTTAGGAAAATTTTTCCTACCAGCAAAAATATTTGATTCAAGGTCAAGCAGGTTGGTTTGCCGCCGATAACTCCAACAGATTTGAATAAACATTTTCCTGTGACTGTCGCCATGACACATCAGACCGTCCGGCTTAATTTGAGCGAGATACAGACGCAACTCGCGCGCTGTCCGTCGTTGCCGTCCCTCGGCAGCATCAACAAGGCGCTGCAGGGCCTGCTCGTCACCGAATCCCGCTACACCGCGCAGATCGCTGAGATCATCCGGCGCGACCCCAGCCTCACCTCGCGCCTGCTGCGCCTCGTGAACTCCGTCTATTACGGCCTGAACACCCCCATCAACAGCATCGAAGAAGCCGTGTTCTACCTGGGCGTCCGGCAGATTCGCCAGCTCGCCATGGTCACGCCCGTTATCGAGGATTTTCAGCGCCTCACCCGCCAGTGCGCCTTTCCCTGGCGCGAATTTTGGCAGCACTGCATCGGCACCGCCATCATGACGCGCGAAGTCACCAGCAACGTCCCCGGCCCGACCGAGGACACCGATTACGTCGCCGGCCTCGTCCACGACATCGGCAAGATTGTCATGGCCTGGACCTTCCCCGATCATTTTTCGGAGATCCACCGTCTCGCCCAGGCTGGCACCCGGCCGATCTCTGAGATCGAGGAGGAGATCCTCGGCATCCACCATTCCGAGCTCGGCGCGCTCTATCTCGAACGCCATCGCCTGCCGGAACTCATGATCTATTCCGCGCGCTACCATCATTGCCCCGAGAAAGCGCCGCAATTCCGTCACGTCATCACCGCCGTGCAGGTCGCCGACCTCCTGCTGCGCAGCGAAGGCATCGGCAACAGCGGCGACTACGTGCCCGTCACGCGCGAACAATGCTTCTCCGCCCCCGTCTGGAACCTGCTCCTCGCCAACACCCCTGCGGCCGAGCACACCCTGACCAAGGCCGCCATCTCCCGCACACTGGAGCAGATTCCCCACATGCTCGACGGCATGGTTTGAAATCTTCGTCGCCCCCGGCTTTTTCATAAAAAAGTAACCTTGATTAACCTTGATTTGGTTTAATTCGGTTTAATCTGGTTTAATTTGGCCAAATTTTTGCGGTCTTGCCGCGTCGTAGCACAGCGAAGGCAGGAGCGCCGGTCTCCCGGCAGTCCGGCTCGGACCCCGGCAGGTTCGCCTGTAGCGGCGGTCTGCGACCGCTGGGGACTCAGGGCCCATGATGGCAATCTGTGTTTCATCCGTGTTCAATCAGTGGCTAAAAAAGCAGAGGCTTAATTTGGTTTAATCTGGTTTAATTTTTGCATTTTTACGGCCCTTTTCGCATTAAACCCATCGCTGGTGGCGTCTGCCGCGCTGCGACAGACTTTGCCTGTGTAGCAGGCACTTTGTGGCATGACCAGAACCATCCGCACTTCGCCTGTCGCTGTGTGGCGATGCCAGTCCAACCTGGACCTTGGCAACCAGGTTGGATTAGGTCGGATCCGGTTGGATTGACCCTGTTGTCCGTTCGCCAGGACTCGCCCGTAGTGGCTCGCACCACCTGTTCGGTTCGCCTCGGCCGACAGCAGAACGCAAGAAACCCGCCCTCTGTCGGCTTGTCGCGCCGTAGCCTTGGCGAAGGCGGGAGCGCGGCATTTATGCCGCTTCAATACCCTTTTTTCAGGCACCTCCGGCAAACCCGCATCCTCATACAGACCCTGTGCTGCCTTTCTAGTCCTGTTAATCATGTTAATCCTGTCTAAAAACAGTCCTGCAATGGCCCATGATCGCCCGTGGCGGCTCGCCACTATGTCAAAGAACCCTTCCGGTACGCGCTTCAATATTCCACGCTCCACACTGTTCTACCACACCCCTTAAAAAGCCGAATTCCTACCGTGACAATTCACCCCACTTTTTTGAAAAAATCTGAAAACCCACCATCCCATTGAAAATAAAGGACAAACCCGCAGTTTTAACCTCCAAAAACACCAAAACCAAAAACTCACCCGTGGTCACCTCAAATATTGACCATCCTCCCTTCTTGTCTCGGCCACTTGAACGACTGGATCCCCAACTAAAAATTAAACACTAAAAACTTAAAACTTCCCCCTCCATTCCCTGACTCATTGATTCACTCTGGCTGGCTCCCTCTCCTTAACGAGGACAAGTGGACTGCTTTTGTCATGGTGAACGGAGGCGGTAGAAGCGGCTGGGATAATTCGTCCATTGGGGCTCGCTGAAATTGGCCGTGCCGGTCGTGAGCGTGTTGGTTTGCACCGGCCCCCAATTGATCAGATTTGTGCTGGCTTCCACCACCACCGTCTGGCCGCTGGCCCAGTTGATGTTAAAACCGAATTGATTTGTCTGGATGCCAAAGCTGGCATCACTGGTCCGCATGGCCGGCAACCAGACCACGGTGGGACGTTGGGCATAAAGGGAAAAGTTGTCCCAACCCGAGGTCCCGGGCAGATAATAGACCGGCTCATCGGGTGCCCATTCAAAAACCGACACGCCGAGAAAGGTCGGAGCGTTGCCGCAGAAGAAGATTTTCTTCAAGTCATCGCAGTAATCGAAGGCATTGTCGCCAAGGCTGTTGACGCTGCTGGGAATTATAACACTGTTCAGTCCGGAGACGGCAAAGGCATACTCACCTATGCTGGCAACATTGGTGCCGATCACTACGTTCGTCAGGCTGTGGCAACTATCGAAGGCATAATCTCCGATGTTTGTAACGCTGTTCGGGATGATGATGTCAGGCAGGCCATAACAGTTTTTGAATGCCTCATTTCCGATATTTAAGGTGCCTTCTGAAATGATGACGTTGGTCAGGCTGGCGCAGTCAAAAAACTCACTGTCTCCAATGGTCGCCAGACTGCCCGGCAAAGTCACGTTTGCCAGGCTGAAGCAATCTTGGAAGACCCCTTCACCCAAGTTGGTCACACCCTCGGGAATTATGACGCTGACCAGATCAAAGCATTCGCCAAATGCAAATTGCCCGATGTTCACAACCCCATTGCCGATGGTGACGTTGGTCAGGCTGGTGCACGCCCCGAAGGCATTGTTTCCGATACTGACAACCGAGTTCGGGATTGTGATCCTGGTCAATCCGGAGCAACTTGAAAACGCACCGACGCCAATGTTGGTTACGCTGTCCGCGATCACTACATTGGTCATGCTATGGTGGTAAATGAAAGCACCGTCTCCAATGCTGGTGACGGGCAGGCCATTGATCGTGTCAGGAATGGTCACCACACCATTGGTTCCTGTGTAGCCCGTGATGATGATCGTATTATCGGCATTGGTGGTAAAACTGAATTGGGCAAACGCCACGGTAGGAAGTCCCAGCCATAGTCCCAGCAGTACAAATTTCCACGCCTTCATCTTCAATGCGATAGTTTTCCGTTTTTTAAGTCTCAAAGCAATCGGCAATTGTTGCGTATTGCCCCATCGCAAGTGTCAGTCCTCACAATTCACACAAAGTGAAATCGATCTGGAAACATTCACTCATTCCCTTGGACGTTGAATGTTCCCCGGCACCTTGAAGCTTGGTGCTTCTCTGGAGCTTGGAGGTTGGATTTTGGATGTTTATCACACCGCCTCCGCCCCCGCATTCGCATACAGTTCCACCCCGTTTTCTGCCAGTCGCCGTTGTATCTCTGCGATATGTGCGCGGTCCCGCGTCTCCACCGTGCACAGCACATGCACCCGCGATAGGTCCGGCCCCGCGAAAGTCCGGTTATGCACGATCTCCGTCACATTCGCGCCCGCCTCCGCCAGTACGCTGGAAAGATGCGACAGGCTGCCCGGCCGGTCCGTCAACAGCACGTCGAACCGGTAGATGCGCCCGTCCGCCGCCAGCCCGCGTTCGATCACCCGGCTGTGCGCCAGCGGGTCGATGTTCCCGCCCGTGAGCAGCAGCACGACCTTTTTCCCCGCGAGGTCCGGCAGAGAACCATTGAGCAACGCCGCCAGCCCCGCCGCGCCGGCGCCTTCGATGATGCACTTCTCCAGTTCCGCCAGCCGCAGCATCGCCAGCGCGAGCGCCTCCTCCGGCACCTGCACCATGCGCTTCACCAATGGCTGCGCGATTGCCAGCGTGTTCCGGCCGGCCTCCGCCACCGCCAGGCCGTCCGCCAGCGTGAACCTCGTCGCCACGCGCACTGGTGCCTTCGCCGCCAGCCCGGCGGCAAAACATGCCGCACTGGCCGGTTCCACTCCGATCACCTGCAAGTCCGGCTTGAGCGCGTGCAACACCGTGGCCATTCCCGCCAGCAACCCGCCGCCGCCGACCGGTACCAGCACCGCGTCCGCATCCGGCACCTGTTCCAAAATTTCAAACGCCAGCGTGCCCTGGCCCGCGATCACGTGCGGATCATCAAACGGATGGATGTAGGCCAGTTGCCGTTCCCCGGCCAGCCGCGTCGCCTCTTTGCGGGCTTCGTCATAGGTGTCGCCATGCAACAGAACCGTCGCACCGAACTGCTTGCAGCGCGCCACCTTCACCAGCGGGGCAAATCGCGGCATAACGACCGTCACCGGGATGCCCAGCGCGCGCCCATGCCACGCCAGCCCCAGCGCATGGTTCCCCGCCGATGCTGCGATGACACCCGTGCGCGCCTGCGCCGGCGTCAGTTGCGCCAGCGCATTGCGCGCGCCGCGCTCCTTGAAACTGCCCGTTCGTTGCAAAAATTCCTGTTTGCAAAAGATGCGCGCCCCCGTCAGCTCGCCCAGCGCGGCGGACTCGTTGCATTGCGTGTGATTGACCGACCCGTTCAGGCGCGCGCGCGCGGCCACGATCTCCGGCAGCGTGACCGTCACCGCAGGCGTCGTGTCTGGCGTTTTGTTCGAGGGCTGTTTCATAATTTTTTGGTAATAAAAAAGCCCCGAGAGTGACCTCGGGGCTTTGGTTGAAAGTGGCTTCGTCAGATCAGCGCGCGTTCATCCAAGCCCCGGGGTGGGGCTGCTAATAATGATCGCGAGGATCATGCTGGATGACGCGGAATTGAACATTACCGGGACTTTCTATCCCAACCCGCCCCCGCTGTCAAGCGGCGCAAGGCAGGGTGGGTGCTGAATCAAGGAACGCTTATCCGATAGAATTGTCCGCTGGCGGTCGTGACATTTGTGAGTGAGAACGCGGCATTGGCGTCGAACACACCATTCGTCAAAAGGGTCCAGGCAGCGATCGGTGTCATGAGATTGGTCGAGGTCCAAATCCGGTAGGCGCCACCGAATGACCCGGTGCCGGAGAGGGAAATGTTTCCGTTTGCCGCCCTGGCTATGCCCGTGAACTTGGGAGCGAGAATGATGCGGAAGATGGTGCCACCACCGCCGGGGCCGCCATCCGCAGTCGTACCGTAAAGGTTTCCATCGTTCCCAAAAACCAGCGGGGCATCCGGGTTGGCACCATTGGTGCCCTGAAACCGGATGACCGGCGTGAACACTCCATTCGTCGTGATCCGGAAGACAGTGCCCTGGCCGTTGCCGCCGACCGCAAAACCGCCCGAGTTGGCCGTGCCGTAGAGGGCGCCATCCGGCCCAAAGATCATTTTGTTGGCAGCCAGGCTGCCATTGGTGGAATCAAAATTGTACAAGGTCGTCAGCAGGCCGTTGGTGGTGATCTTAAATATGGTGCCGAAGCTCAGGTTCGGGTTGGTGCCCCCGCTCGCGGTCGTGCCGTAGAGGGTTCCATCAGGGGATTGAACCAGGGTGCCAAGGGGATTGGCACCGTTGGTTCTGCCGAAAGCGAACAGACTCTTCAACACGCCGTCAGGCGTGACCCGGAAAACGGTTCCCAAGCCGTTGGTGCCGCCGCTGGCAGTCGTCCCGTAGAAATTTCCATCCTGGCTGGCGGTCAGTCCGTCCTGGGGGAAAGTGCCGCTGGTGGTGGCGAATGTGGTGATCGCGGTCAGCACCCCGTTCGTTGTCATTCGGAAGATTGTTCCTGAACCGGCCGGGCCTTCATCCGAGGTGGTGCCGTAGAAGTTACCGCTGGCGTCCGTGACCAGTTCGCACTGGGGACTGTTGCCGTCGCCGCCTTTGAACGATGCCATCGTTGTCAGCGTTCCATTGGTCAAAAACCGGAAGACAGTACCATTGGCTCCAATATTGGTGCCGCCCGTGGTGGTGGTGCCATAAAAATTCCCATCCAGGCCGGTGGCCAGTCCGGCTTGCGGAGTCGAGCCATTGGTGCCGGCAAACGAGAACAGGGAGGTTAGCGCGCCCCCCGGGGTCATCCGGAATATGGTCCCGAGATTATTGGTGCCGCCGTCGTGCGTCGTCCCGTAGAAATTTCCATCGGGCCCCAGCAGCAGGCCGGCATGTGGATGGAGGCCGGTGATGGGCAGCAGGGAAACCAGGGTGGACACGCTGCCAGCCGGTGTCATCCGAAACACTTCGCCGGGGGTGCAGCCGTAAAAATTGCCGTCGCTGGCAAACAGGAGACCCGCCTGCGGCACACCGGATGAACCGTTCCCCGAACCAGGGAACGAGTAGAGCGTGGTGAGCGCGCCGTTGGTGGTCACCTTGAAAATCGTCCCGGAAAACCCGCTGCCGCCGAGTTGTGTCGTGCCGTAGAGCTGGCCGTCGGGGCCGACCGTCAGCTGGCCAAGGGGAACCATGCCGTTGGTGAAGGCGAAAGAAACCAGATTGGTGAAAATACCATTGGTGGTGATGCGAAATATTGTACCCGAATCACTGGTGCCGCCATCGCGCGACGTGCCGTAAAGGTTTCCATCCGGTCCCGCGGTCAGACGGGTTTGCCGGACGAAGCCATCCGCATTCAGGTTAAATGAATAGAGCAGGGTCAATGCCCCGGCCGTCGTGATCTTGAAAATGCCACTGCTCGTTATGCCGTAAAGATTTCCATCCGGCCCCAAGGTCAATCCCGACGATGGCACACCGATGTTCTGGGAAGAATTGAATGAAGCCAATGTTGTCACCACGCCCGCCGGCGTCACGCGAAACACAGCTCCCTGGCTGTTGGTGCCGCCGCGCGGAGAGGCGCCATAGAAATTTCCGTCGCCCGCCAGCACGGGTCCGGCTTGCGGGTTGCCGGCGTTCACACTGTTAAACACGGCGAAGTTGGTCAGCACGCCGCCGGTCGTCATCTTGAAAACTGTGCCGGCGCCAAACGCGCCACCGGCGCTGGTCATGCCGTATATCAAACCATCATTGCCGACGACCAGATCTGCCGCCGGGGTCGTTGGGTTCGGCACGAGGGATGTCAGCACCCCCTGTGGCGTGACGCGAAACACCGCTCCATTTCCGGTCGGCCCGCCCTGCGCCGAGGTGCCGTAAAAATTTCCATCCGGACCTTGCACCAAATTTCCTGTGACCGTGCCCGGGGGGATCTGGAAGTTGAACAAGGTCTGAAACTCCAGGGCATGCGCCGGCTGGTTCACCAGGGCAAATAGGGACATCGCGCCGAAAATGATCGGCGCCATCAACCGGTTGTTCATCGTAATAATTCTCCGTGTTTGTACGCACGTTTGAGGGTTGGCCGGTGAACTTGTTCCCGGAAACTTTCCGCAAGATGAAAAGTTGTCGCCCGGCAGGGATGAACTTTTTGAATACGAAGGCCGCTCGAAGCGTGTTGGAATATCCGCCAGTCACGAGCGCATCAAAGGGGCAAAGGGCGGCCGCAGTCCAGGACGCTGGCCGCTTTAGTTGGAGCCGGCTTACGCCGGCTGCCACAGATCAAGCTCAGGTCAGGCGACGATCAGGTTCACCATCCGTTTGGGCACGATGATGACTTTCTTGATGCTCTTGCCGGCGATGAATTGTTGCACTTTTTCCGAGGCTTTCGCAGCGGCTTCGATCGTGGCGTTGTCGGCGTCCACGGCGACCTTGATGGTGTCGCGGAATTTGCCGTTCACCTGCACGGGCAGTTCGATCTCGCTCTCGACGAGCAGCGCGGGGTCGTACTTGGGCCATTCGGCGTAGGGCAATGACGGAGCGCGGTGGCCGAAGGATGAATGCAGGCGCGCCCAGAGTTCTTCGGCGATGTGCGGCGCGAAGGGCGCGAGCAGTTGCAGGAAAGTCTTCATGACGGACAACGGCTTGGTCTGCCAGGTCATGGCCTCGTTGATGAAGACCATCATGGCGGAGATGGCGGTGTTGAAGCGCATCGCATCCAGGTCCTCGGTGACTTTCTTGATGCAGGCGTGGAGCGTCTTGAGCTGCGCGGGCGTGGCGTTCATGTCCGTGATGGCGCCATCGAGCAGGATGAGGTCGAGCAGTTCCTGGCGCTGTCCGGCGGTGGCGGTGGTCTCCGCCTGTTCAAAGGCGGTCTCGGATTTTTCATCCACAAACAAACGCCAGGCGCGGCCGAGGAAACGATACACGCCCTCGACGCCCTTGGTGTTCCAAGGTTTCGTGTCCTGCAACGGACCCATGAACATCTCGTAGAGGCGGAAGGCATCAGCGCCGTATTCCACGAGCACGTCATCGGGGTTCACGACGTTGCCGCGGGACTTGGACATCTTCTGCATGTCCTCGCCAAGAATCAGCCCTTGGTTGACGAGTTTGTAAAATGGTTCGGGCGTGGAGACGTGGCCGAGATCGAACAAGACCTTGTGCCAGAAACGCGCGTAGAGCAGATGCAAGACAGCATGCTCCGTCCCACCGACGTATAAATCCACACCAGCGGATTTGCCGTTGGAAGCCATCCAATAATTATCCGCGTCCTTGCCGACGAACGATTGTGCATTCTTGGCATCGGTGTAGCGGAGATAATACCAGCAACTGCCGGCCCATTGGGGCATGGTGTTGGTCTCGCGGATGGAGCCGTCGGGCAGGTTCAACCAGTCCTTGGCGCGGGCGAGCGGCGGTTCGCCGCTGGCGGTGGGCTTGTAGTCTTCCAACGTCGGCGGGAGCAATGGCAACGCACTCTCCGGCAAGGCTTCGTGGTAGAGATTTCCGGCGGCGTCCTTTTTCCAGATGATGGGGAAGGGTTCGCCCCAGTAACGCTGACGGCTGAAAAGCCAGTCGCGCAGTTTGTAATTGATGGTCTTTTTGCCGAGACCCTTTTCTTCGAGCCAGGCGGAGATTTTCTTCTTGGCTTCGGGGGTGGGCAGGCCGTTTAGTGATACCTCATCATTACTTGATCGGATGGCAGAGCCTGTCTCGGCGTATACAGCCTTGAAGGTATTGCCGAGCTTGAAATATCCATTCAATAATGATTCCTCAACTGAAGATTCGCTTTCTTTTGCATGGAGTTCCCGCCATTCATCTGGCTGATGCTGTTTCAGCCAACTAATCGGGGGCATCACAACTGGAATAATTCGAAGGCCAAATTTTTTGGCAAACTCCCAATCCCGTTCGTCATGCGCCGGGACGGCCATGATGGCACCGGTGCCGTAGCTGGCGAGGACGTAGTCCGCGATCCAGATGGGGATCTTCCCGCCGTTGACGGGATTGATGGCGTACGCGCCGGTGAAGACGCCGGTTTTTTCCTTGGCGAGTTCGGTGCGTTCAAGGTCGGATTTGCGCGCTGTGTGTTCGCGGTAATTCTCGACAGCATCGCATTGTTCTTCGGTGACAATTTCGTCCACCAAGCGATGTTCTGGCGCGAGCACCATGTAGGTGGCACCGAACAAGGTGTCAGGGCGCGTCGTGAACACGCGGATTTTTTCGGAGGAGTCGGCGATTTGAAAATCCACTTCCGCGCCTTCACTGCGGCCGATCCAGTTGCGCTGCATTTCCTTGAGGGAATCGCTCCAGTCAATGGTGTCCAGGTCGGTCAGCAATTTTTCAGCGTAAGAAGTGATGCGAAGCATCCACTGGCGCATGGGCTTGCGGATGACTGGGAAACCGCCGACTTCGCTTTTGCCATCAATGACTTCTTCGTTGGCGAGGACGGTGCCGAGTTCGGGGCACCAATTGACAGGCGCTTCGCTGACGTAGGCGAGACGAAATTGATCTTCCGTGAACCGCCTTACCTTATTTCTAATGTCGGGTGCCGCTTCAAAAATTATTTTACGCAAATTTACTAATACTTCGCTTTTACTCCATTCGCTTTCCTGTGTTGGAGAATCAGAAAGCGCATCTTGCAGCAAAGCAATGGGCATCGCTTTATTGATATTACTGCTGTGGTCAAAATAGCTATTATACAGCTTCAGGAAAATCCACTGCGTCCACTTGAAATAATCCACGTCGGTGGTTGCGATTTCGCGAGACCAGTCGTAGCTGAAGCCGAGGCTTTTGATCTGGCGGGTGAAGTTGGCGATGTTCTCTTCCGTGGTCTTGCGCGGATGCTGGCCGGTCTTGACGGCGTATTGTTCCGCGGGCAGGCCGAAGGAGTCCCAGCCCATGGGATGCAGGACGTTGAAGCCGCAGGCGCGGCGGTAGCGGGCGAGGATATCCGTGGCGGTATAACCTTCCGGGTGGCCGACGTGCAGGCCGGCGCCGGACGGGTAGGGGAACATGTCGAGGATGTAATATTTCTTCGGTAACTGCGTTGCGGCCACCGTGCCTGAAAGTCCGTGACGGACAGCAAATGGATGCCCGGCCGGCACGGTCTCGCCGGGGTTAAAGGCGCGGAAGGCCTGCTGTTGTTCCCAAGCCTGCTGCCATTTGGGTTCGATCAAATGAAACGGATATTGTCTGCGACTGCTCGACATAGAGCGGGGGATGTTACGCGAAAGAATGGCGGACTCAATTGCGGAATGAGGGGCATCATTGTTTGCTGGCAACTTTCACCGGATTTACGTTTTAATATGGGGGTGTCGAACGCAAACGAGCAACCTGCACGGCCGCACTGGCTTCGCGTGATCGTCGTCGGCCGGCGTCCGGAATTGACGCTGGTCCGCATCGTAGTCCTGGCGGTGACGTGCTTTGTGGTGTTCAAGTTCGTGCTGCTGCCCATCCGTGTGGATGGTATTTCCATGCTGCCGACGTATCACACCGGCCAGATCAATTGCATCAACCGCCTGGCGTATCTCCGCCATGAACCGCAGCGCGGCGACATCGTTTCCGTGCGGCTGGCCGGGGCGAGCATCATGTACATGAAGCGGATCATCGGTCTGCCCGGCGAAACGGTGTCGTTCCACAAGGGCAAGACGTATATCAACGGCGAGCCGTTGGATGAACCTTACGTGAAAAATGGCTGCGATTGGGAGGCGGGGCCGTTCGTTTGCACTTCGAATGAATATTACGTGGTGGGCGACAACCGTTCCATGCCGTTTGAACTCCATACCAAGGGTCGCGCCGAACGCGAGCGCATCGTCGGGAAGTTGTTTTTATGAGAATCGCTGTCCGTCTGATCTTATTGGCTGCTGTATTGGCGCTGGGTTGGTGGTTCTGGGGCGTGTGTTTTCCGAGCGCCGAGAAGGTGGTCTTAAAAAAGATGACGGGGCTGGCCGATACGCTCACGTTCAGCGCGGATGCGAACAACATCACCCGCGCTGGCAAGGCCAGCAGTTTCATCAGCTATTTCACCGTGGATGCGGAAATCGTGGTGGATGTGCCGGAACTGGGCAGCCATACGTTGTCCGGGCGCGATGAGATCCGCGAGGCGGGCAACGGCGGGTTCGCCGCGATGCCGGGGCTGAAGGTGACTTTTCTGGATACGACGGTGAAGGTCGGGCCGGACAAGCAATCGGCGGATGTCTCCTGCACCGTGCGCGTGGTGGTGGGAAGCAGCAAGGATTTCGGTGTGGAAGAGATGCACTTCAAGTTCAAGAAGATCGAAGGGGACTGGCGGATCAACCGGGTGGAGACGGTGAAGACGCTGAAATAGGTGCGGGCTGCATGGACAAGCGGGTAGGATGGAGCTGTTTTGTATCGATAGTGGGGACTCTGACGCTCGTTCGCTTGTTTTGTGATCACAATTAGTTGTCCCCTTTTTCGGTTGGCGGGGATTGAGAGGTAAATGACAATGCGCACCATGGACGATCGGGAATTGCTTGAAGCCTACACCCGCAATCGGTCGGAAGCAGCCTTTGGGGAGCTGGTACGACGCCATTTGGCCTGGGTCTACTCGGTAGCCCTACGCCACACCGGAAATCAGACGCTGGCAAAGGATATCACCCAATCTGTTTTCGTCCTGCTGGCACAAAAGGCGGGGAGCTTCCATTCCGGAATCGTTTTAGGCGGCTGGCTTTTCCGAACCACCCGGTTTGTGGGCAATCGTGCGTTGCGCGCAGAAAGGCGGAGAAAGATCCGCGAAGAAACGGCTGCATCTATGATTCCATTGACCACATTTCCAGATGAAAACGAAGCTGTCTGGAAGCAGCTCGAACCATACCTCGATCAGGCAGTGGCCGCCCTTTCCGAGGCCGACCGCCGGGCAATCCTGCTCCGATTTTATGAGAAAAGACCCTTGCTGGAAATCGGGCGACACCTCGGGCTGAGCGAGGAAGCGGCCAAGAAACGCGTCAGCCGGGCTCTGCAAAAGATGAGAGATTTTCTGGCGCTACGCCGCGTGGCAGTCGGAGGGACGCTGCTAGCCGGGCTCATGGCGGAAAAAACTGTTCAGGCGGTTCCAGTCGGGCTGGCAGCTTCTGTGTTAAAGACCGCTGCAGTGGGAATTTCATCCTCAGGCGTTTTGCCACAATTAGCTCAAGAGACCTTGAATGCGTGGCGCTGGACCAAATTCAAAATAGCTGCAGGAGTGGCGGCATCGTTTTGTGGGCTGGTGTGGTTGTGTTTCATTTTGACACCGCAGTCCCCGGCAATCCCCAATTCAACAGCCAAGCCAGAAAGTGTCGAGCCGGCAAGCGAACGACCAGCGGAAACCGTCGCTGTTTCTGTCGCAGCGCAAACAGTTTCGACGGCAGTTGAAACAAATCGCGTCATTCATTTCCGGGTCGTGGCCAAAGCTTCCGGTGAACCTGTCAGTGGCGCACCGCTTGCCGTCAACACCGTCAGCGACGAAGGATGGAAACAACGTTTCGACCTTTCAACTGACCAAAATGGAAATGCCGATATCCCTTATCCTCCCGATACTCAGCGACTGGATGTTGGCGTTATCGCCTCGGGGTGGGCGGCTCGATTCGCCACCTGGCGAACCGATGCTGCCCCCAAATTTCCAGATGAATACACGATGCGCGTCGACCAAGTGACGAATCTTATGGGAGGCTGGCTTATGGACGAGAACGGTCAGCCGGTGGCAAATGCAGTCGTGGAAGTGGAGTTTGGGGGCAGCGATATGGCCCAGGCAGAGAATCCGCGCGAACGCCCAGGTTTCGTGAGCGTGGCTCCGGTGGCCAGGTCTGATCAAAACGGTTGGTGGAGTTGCGCGATTGTAATTCCAAACGCAAAGCGTGTCCCCATTATCAGTGCGCGACACCCGGATTTTGCTCCCACCAAAATTTTTCCCGGCAGTTGGGGAAAGCCTGACGAGGCGCAAAACGAGTCAATGGAACTCCTCTGGAGTGGCAAGATGGTCACAACCATGAATCGAGGTGTCACACTTAGAGGTAGAATTCTGACTGAAGACGGACAACCCATCGGCGGGGCACAGATTGAACATGAGCCCGGTTCCATGGAACCAGTCCGCGCCGAAACCGATTCGTCGGGTTGGTTTACGCTCCCAGGGCTGCCTCCCGGTTCTTTCGATTTTATCGTGACTGCTCCGGGCTTTGCACAAAGCTATATGCAAGCAAGCTTGAAGGGCGGGGAGGAACCGGTTGAGGTTCGGCTCAAGCCCGGAGGGGTCTTGCGCCTTCGCCTCATGGACGAGGACGGGAATCCCGTGGTGGGCGGGAGGGTTGCTTTGACCGGGCCGGGGGGAATGTATATGCCGGGCATGAACTGGAGTGCACAAAGCGGGGTGGATGGCCGGGTCGAATGGACCTCAGCCCAGACAGAAACGATGCTGAACATTTGTGCGTCCAAATACCCGGAGTTTGCCGGGTCACAAGGCAGTTTGGTGAAAGCAGACGGTGTGGAACATGTCATTCAACTCAGGCGGGCGTTTGTTGTCACTGGCCGGGTCACCGATGCTCGAACAGGCGAGCTAATTCGGGGGGAAATCAAGGCGTTTCCTGGCTATGGTGAAGGGGAAAACAGCTGGTTTCGCGGCAGCACCTGGCGGAGCACGGATGGTACTTTCCGGGTGAATTTCACCGAAGGACGTTTCCCTTGTCGCTTTTGTATTGAGGCCGAAGGTTACTCGCCTTTTGTTTCCGAATGGCTGGACCCAAAATCGAATAAGGTTGTTGACGTCCAAGTGCAGCCCGCTGATCCCTTGAAAAGAGAAGGGGCGGGCCTGGAAAAGTGACAGCGGGCGGTTTTCGCGGAGGGGCCAATGATATTCCAATGCGTTTTGTTCCTTGCCGGCGTGGAGCCCTGAGTCCCCGGCGGTCACAGACCGCCGCTACAAGGCAACTGGAAAGCCTGCCCTACTGGACCGCAGAAAAACTTTGAAAAGTGGGTGATTTCCAGCGAATATGCGCGTTCGCTCTGGCGAACAATTTCATGAAACGCACGCATCATTGCAACGAACTGCGCCCGTCACATATCGGGCAGACTGTCACATTGTCCGGCTGGGTCCATTCCCGGCGCGATCTCGGGGGGCTTATCTTCATCGATATCCGCGACCGCGAGGGCCGCACACAGACGGTTTTTGACCCGAGCGACCTGACGCCGGAACTGTTCGCGCAGGCGGCATCGCTCCGGAGCGAGTGTGTGGTGAGCCTCTCGGGCAAGGTCCGACAACGTCCGGCCGGCACGAACAACACGAAGATCCCCACGGGCGAGGTGGAAGTGGGCGTGGTGGCGCTGGAAGTCTTGAACATGGCGGAAGTGCTGCCATTCCCGGTGGATGACCCGGAAGTGGCGAACAAGGTGAACGAGGAATTGCGCCTGCAATATCGCTATCTCGACCTGCGTCGCCCAGAGATGGCGCGCAACCTGAAGGTGCGCAGCAAGGTGGCGATCGCCACGCGCCAGTTCATGGATGAGCAGGGTTTCCTGGAAGTGGAGACGCCGACGCTCTTCAAGTCCACGCCGGAAGGCGCGCGGGAATTTTTGGTGCCGAACCGTCGCGAGGCGGGGACGTTCTATGCGCTGCCGCAATCGCCGCAGCAGTTCAAGCAGATCCTGATGGTGGCGGGCGTGGAAAAATATTTTCAACTGGCGCGGTGCTATCGCGATGAAGACCTGCGCGCGGACCGTCAGCCGGAGTTCACGCAGGTGGACATCGAGATGAGTTTCATCGACCGCGAGGACATCTACGCGTTGATCGAAGGTTTGCTCAAGCGCGTGTGGAAGACGGCGCTGAACATCGACATCCCGACGCCGTTCAAGCGCATCAGCTTTGAAGAGGCGTTGAACCGTTACGGCATCGACAAGCCGGACACGCGGTTCGGCATGGAGCTGGTGGACATGTCGGAAGATTTCAAGGCGAGCACGTTCAAGGTGTTCTCCGGGGCGATCGCCAATGGCGGCGTGGTGAAGGCGCTGAATGCCAAAGGCATGGCGGGCGCGACGCAGGGCCAGATCGAGACGATGACGGAATATGCCAAGAGCTTTGGCGCAAAGGGCCTGGCATTCATCAAGGTGGAGAATGGCGAATGGAAATCGCCGATCGTGAAATTCTTTAGCGAGGCGGAGAAGGCCGCGCTCACGACGAAGCTGGCGATCCAGGAAGGCGACTTGATCCTGTTCGCGGCGGACCAGTGGCTGAATGCGTGCGAAATTCTCGGCAAGATCCGGTTGTATTGCGCGGATGTGTTGAAGGCGCAAGGCAAGCTGGTGATCCCGGCGGACCAGTTCAATTTCCTGTGGGTGATCGAATTTCCGCTGCTGGGATTTGACCGCGAACAGAACCGCTGGTATTCGAGCCATCATCCGTTTACGGCGCCGGTGGCCGATGATATCCCGCTGCTCAAGACGGACCCGAAGAAGGTGCGCGGGCAGCATTATGACGTGGTGGTGAACGGCGTGGAACTGGGTGGCGGCTCGATCCGTATCCATCAGCCGGACGTGCAGAAGACGATCTTCGAGGAACTGCTGGCGATCCCGCCGGAGGAGACGAAGCTGCGCTTCGGCTACATGCTGGATGCGTTCAAGTACGGCGCGCCGCCGCACGGTGGCATCGCGCTCGGTTTCGACCGACTCATCGCGATCCTCTGCCATACGCCGAGCATCCGCGACGTGATCGCCTTCCCGAAGACGGCGAAGGGGACGGATCTGATGACGGATTCCCCGGCGCAGGTTTCGCCAAAGCAGCTGCGGGATCTGTACATCGAGGTGAAGGTGAAGCAGCCGCAGGCGGCTGCACCAACGCCGCCGGCTCCGGCGAAGTAACAGCTATTTTTCGTCTGGATTTGCGTCGTGATGGCGTGATAGCGTCGCGGTCATGAGCAAGCTTCATGATGCCCGGCTGAAGGTGCGCGCTGAACTGGAAGTGCCATCCGCATTGCGTCGTTTTGGCAGCGGCTGGATCAGCGGTGTGCTGGGGGTGGTGCTGGGCATCGCGGGCCTGCTGCTGGTGATATCGCTGCGAGCGCCGGGATTGCTGGCGATGCCGGAGTCGCAGCCGCTACGGGACAACCCGTGGTACCGGATCGGCCTGCATGTCATCCTGCTGGGCGCGTTTGCGACATCGGCCTTGAGCCTGGTGCTGCGCAAGGAGCGGACGCTAGGAACTTGTGGCGTGGCGGTGACGCTGCTGGCGGCGATGATCGGCGGGTCGCACGCAACGGCGGTCGTGGCTGGACGGGCACCGATGTTTCTCGGTTTGGATTTCTTCGTGTTGAACGTGCTTTTCACCGGCTTCCTGTTCATCCCGTTGGAACGGTTTTTTTCGCACAAGGAAGAGCAGCATATCTTTCGCGAAGAATGGCGGGAGGATCTGTTCTATTATCTTGTGAGCAGCCTGCTGGTGCAGATGCTGACCTTCCTGACCTTCGTTCCGGCAAAAACCATCCTGGCCTGGATACCGATGCCGGACGTGCGGGCCTGGGTGGGGGCGCTACCGTTTGTGGTGCAGTTCGTGGCGATCATGTTCCTGACGGACCTGGTGCAATACTGGGTGCACCGTGCCTTTCACCGTCTGCCGTGGCTGTGGAAATTCCATGCGGTGCATCATTCGGCGCGGAGCCTGGACTGGATGGCCGGGGCGCGGATGCATTTCCTCGAAATCCTCGCGCTGCGCAGCATGACAGTCATCCCGATGTATGTGCTGGGCTTCAGCCTGACGGCCATGAATGCCTATATCCTGCTGGTCTATATTTACTCGACCTTTGTGCATGCGAACCTGAACTGGCGCTTTCCGGTCGTCGAAAAATTTCTCGTCACGCCGCGTTTTCATCACTGGCACCATGGCATCGAGCGCGAGGCGGTCGATGTGAATTTTGCGATCCATTTCCCGCTGCTTGACCGCCTGTTCGGCACGTATCATCTGCCCAAGGACAAGTGGCCGGCCGGCTATGGAGTTGAAGGGCACCCCGTGCCGCTGGGCTATTGGGCGCAGTTCAAGTATCCCTTCCAGCGTACCCCGAAGACACCGCCAACCAGCGATTGATTTCCGTGTTGGAATAATGCCCCGCCTCTTGATCACCGTCGCCATTGTCTATATCGCCCTGTGTCTCTGCGGTTGCGCGTGGCAACGGCGGCTGCTGTATTTCCCGACGAAGATTCCGGCGAATGTCGTGGAGGCAGTCGCCCGGGAGCATGGTTTCGTGGCTTGGAAAAATCTGACCGGGCAGATCATCGGCTGGAAGATTCCGGCGAACGGACCGGCAACCGGCAGCGTGCTGATTGTCCACGGCAATGCAGGCTGCGCGCTGGGGCGCGATTATCTGGCGCAGCCCATCCGTGGCGCGGCGGCCGTGGACGTGTTTGTGCTGGAATATCCGGGGTACGGCGCGCGGGCAGGGGCGCCGAATAAGATCACCTTGATGGCTGCTGCCGAGGAAGCGTTTCAATTGATGCCCGCCACCGGGCCGAAATATGTGGTGGGCGAATCCCTCGGTACGGGCGTGGCCTGTGAACTGGCGAAGAATCATCCGCAGGAGATCGCGGGGCTGGCGCTGTTCGTGCCGTATCACAACCTGGCGTCGGTGGCGCAACGCCGGATGTGGTTTTTCCCCGCCTATTTTGTGCTGCTGGACCGGTTCAATCCGGAGGAATGCCTGAAGCATTATCGCGGGCCGGTGAAGTTCATTATCGCAGGCGCGGACGAGATCATCGGGCCGGGGCCGGGCATCCGGTTGCATGACAGCTATACCGGGCCGAAAGACCTGCAGGTTTTTGCCGGGGCGCACCATAATGAGGTGGCGGGGCAGCCGCCGGAATGGTGGCAGGGGGTGTTTGGGTTTTGGTCGAAAAATGCGATGGCAAATCCCGGGCCAGCCGACAAACTTTAAAAACAAAAAAGCCGGAGCGATAAGCTCCGGCTTTTGGTTTTCGGTCGGAAAAATTACTTCTTGGTGGCCAAGGTGAGCGCGAGGCGTGATTTCTTGCGGTTGGCGGTCGGGCGCTTGACGACGCCGGACTTCACAGCTTTGTCGTAGGCGGAGTGGACGCCGGGGAGCAGCTTCACGGCCTCGTCTTTTTTGCCAGCGGCAATGACGGCGCGGAATTCACGTTCCAAGCGGCGCAAATTGGAGGCGATGCTGCGGTTGTGCAGGTTTTTGCGTGCGCTGTTGCGCATCCGGCGTTCGGCTGACTTCGTATTCGGCATAAATTATATTCTTATTGCGTAAAAGGGCGCTGAATCTAGCGAATGAGCGCAAAATGTCAACGTCTAAAAACTTAGCTTTTGTCCCAATCCTGACCGGCGGGCGGGGACGAAAAGCGGGCCCCGATCGGGCCTAAAGCGGCCAAAGCCATTGAATTACCCATCTGTTCTTTACATTTTGGCGGCAGGCTGCTCTTTTATCCTGATATGGTTGAGGCGGCGTGATAATTGCTGATTTTATTGAAATTTTAATCGGATGAATCAAACCCTCCGCATCCTGCACCTGGAAGATAATCCAGCGGACGCGCTGTTGGTCCGTGACCTATTGGCTCACGATGGCCTGACGGTGACGGTTCGCCATGCCGGGAACCGGACGGAATTCCTCAAGGCGCTGCCAGAGGCGCGATGGGACGTGCTGATCTCGGATTACCGGCTGCCGGACTTCACCGGGCTGGATGCCCTGAAGATCGTCCGCGAAAAATACCCGCTGTTGCCGTTCATCCTCATGTCTGGGACGATCGGTGAGCAGGCGGCCATCGAAAGCCTCAAGGCTGGCGCGACCGACTATGTCCTGAAGCAGAACCGCGAACGGTTGCCCTCGGCCGTGCGCCGTGCCGTGGCCGAGGCGGCGGAGCGGGTGTTGCGGCATGAAGCCCAGGAGGAACTCAAGCGGAGTGAAAAACAGTACCGCATCCTGTTCCAGGGCAACCCGCACCCGATGTGGGTCTTTGACCTGGAGACGTTGAAACTACTGGAGGTGAACGAGGCGGCGGTGGTGCATTACGGGTATACGCGGGATGAATTTCTGAAGATGAGCCTGGCGGACCTCCGCGTTCCGGGCGGGGACAGCGCCGGCCGGACGCAGGTGCGCGAGGCGAACGCCAGCGGCCTCATCTGGCGGCACCGGCGCAAGGATGGCCGGGCCGTTGACATGGAGGTGGTCTGGTCGCCACTGGCCTTCCATGGAAAACTCGCGGCACTGACGATGGCCACGGACGTGACCACCCGCCGCCGCGCCGCGCATCACAATTCACTTTTCGGGAAGTTAAGCCACCAGTTGAGCGCGGTCACGACGGCTTCCGAGGCGGCCTTGTTCATCTGCGAAGCGGCGGATGAACTGTTCCGCTGGGATGATTTCGCGCTCGACCTGTATTCGGAGGAAAAAGACGCGGTGGTTTCCCTGCTGTCCATCACCACGATCGACGGCCAGCGCGTGGAGATTCCCGGTTCACCACAGCCGCAGCACGCCAACGCCATTGTCCGCCGCGTGATCGCGCGCGGGGCGGAAGTTGTTTCGGCGCACGAGACCGGGGAGCGGACCGGAACGACGATGCTTGCGCCGATCCGGAAAGGCGAGCGGGTCATCGGCGTGCTGTTCATCCAGAGCCGTCGCGCACAGAGCTATGCCGACAACGATGCCGCGACGCTGCAGACGCTGGCAGACCAATGCGGTGGTGCCTTGCAGCGCGTGCGCGCGGAGGACGACCTGCGCCACAGCCAGCAACGGTTCCGTGAGCTGTTTGAAAATTCACCGGACGCGATCTTCGTTGAGGACCTGACGGGGAAAATCCTGGACGCGAATGCAACGGCCGGGAAGTTGCACGGCATTCCACGGGAACAATTGATCGGCAAAAATGCCATCCAGGACCTGGTACCCCTGGCGAGCCGAGAGTCGGCGCGCGTGGATCTGCAAAAGATGGCCACCGGGCAGATATCGTGGGCGGAAGGTGAAAGCCTGCGGACCGACGGATTGGTGGTGCCGGTGGAGATCCGTGTGGTGCGCATCCAGTTTGAAGGCCAGCCGGCGCTGTTGTTCCATGTGCGCGATGTCAGTGAGCGCCACGCGGCGGAGATCGCGCTGCGCAGTTCGGAAAACCTGTTCCGCTCGGTCTGGGAAAATTCCGTGGACGGCATGCGGCTCACGGATGAGAACGGGACCATTGTGGCGGTGAACAGCGCCTATGGCCGGCTCGTGGGGATGCCGCAGGAGCAACTCGAAGGCAAGCCGTTCAGTGTCGTCTATGCGGCGGGGGCCGACTGGGAGAGGATGTTGAACACCCACCGCCAGAATTTCCGGAACGGTTTTTCAGAACAGAAGAGCGAGCGCAATTTCACGCTGCATGACGGGCGCGGGGTGGTTTTTGAGATCACGGACAGCTACGTGGAATCCGGCGGTCAGCGGCGGCTGTTACTGAGCCTGTTCCGCGACATCACCCTGCAGAAGCGGCTGGAAGAGCAGCTCCGCCAGTCGCAGAAGATGGAGGCCATTGGCCAGCTCGCCGGCGGCGTCGCGCACGATTTCAACAACATCCTGACCATCATCCTGGGGCACGCGTCGCTGCTGACGATGTCATCACTGGATCCCAAGGCTTTGATTTCGGCGAACCAGATCAAGCAGGCTTCGGAGCGCGCCGCAGGTCTCACGCGGCAATTGCTCGCCTTCGGCCGCAAGCAGATCGTGAATCCGCGTCCGCTCGACCTCAACCGTGTGGTCGGCGGCATGACAGAGATGCTCGGGCGCCTGCTCGGTGAGGACATCGCCTTGCAATTGAATTTCAGTGGTGAACCGGCGGTCGTGGAGGCGGACCCGACGATGCTCGAGCAGATTTTGCTGAACCTGTCGGTGAATTCGCGCGACGCGATGCCGCGTGGTGGCCGCCTGGCGATCCGCATCACCATGCGCGACGTGGACACCGCGCATATCCGCAAATCCCTCGAGGCTTCCCCGGGGCGTTTCGTGTGCCTGAGCCATACGGATACGGGCGGCGGCATCCCGCCGGAGAATTTACAGCGCATCTTCGAACCGTTTTTCACGACGAAGGAACTTGGCAAAGGTACGGGTCTGGGACTGGCGACGGTCTATGGCATCGTCAAGCAGCACAAGGGCTGGATCGAAGTCGAGAGTGAGCTGGGCAAGGGTACGACGTTCAACATTTTCCTCCCTGCCAGCAAGGTGCCGGCACCGGACATTGAGGCCGTCACCGATACCCAATTCCGCCAGCTTGGTGGTTCCGAGACTGTTCTGGTGGTGGAGGACGAGCGCGACCTGCGCGAGATCATCACACGCACGCTGAACCGGCATGGTTACCGGGTCTTTCAGGCCGTGGATGGCAACAACGCGCTCCAGATCTGGAGCGAATATAAAAACGAGATCAATCTGGTGTTCACCGACGTCATCATGCCCGGCGGCATGAACGGGCGCGAACTGGCCGAAAAATTCTGGGCCGAAAAACCGAAGTTGAAGGTGATCTTCTCCACTGGCTACGGCGCGGACGCGCTCGGCAAAGGTTTCAAGCTGGACCCGGAATTGAACTACCTGCAAAAGCCGTATCTACCGCACGCACTGGCGCGTATCGTCAGGCGCAGCCTGGATGCGAAGACGAATTGAAGACGAAGGGCAAAGCACATTCTGATTTCGATGAGACAAGCTCAATCATCTGTGGCAATGGCCCTTGTGCTGGTGGGGCTTTTGCTATCTTCTCTCTGTTCCTGGAGCCAAGAAGTCACGGTTACTAATTTACATTCTGTTGGCGATACAAACGATCTCGAACCTTGGCCAACTTTGGTAGCAGATTACGTCCCGTATCAACGCGGTCAGCCTTGGCCTTCTGTGCCACTCATTCGTTATGTTGAGATAGATACAAACTTGAACATTTGGGGCCATCCCACACTGCAAACGAAGTTCCCCACGATGCAAGAGGTTCATGATGCAGATACAGATTTTGCCACCGTGATTTTACGGTTACCCAATGGTCAGATTTATAAAACCTACAATGAAATAGTGACTGGTCCTTATTTGGCTGCTGTGTATTCGGGTGATTTTAACGGGGATGGTGTCCCAGACTTCTTTGCAATAAAGCCGACAACCGGCTGTGGCATAGCGGGGGAGCAGGCCTTGGGTGTGTTTGCCTTTTCGGATGGCACGAATGGATATCGTTTTACGAGGGTTCATGGTTGGGGGTTGGGACGTCATTCTTTGATATTGGACCCGGCCACCAAGACTTTTCGCTTTATGCACACAACTTTTTGTCAGACGGAAGGCATGGATGGTCGCTATCACTCATTTTGGGTGCATCGTTTTTATAAGTGGGATGGTTCAATGCGATTGGATGACGATTGCCCTCCTGTTTGGGTTCAATACTTGTTTCGCCCGAACCACGAGCCGACAAAGTTGCTGACACAGCAGATGAAAGAAAGGGCATGGGCGCAGGGGTGGGATGAGCGTGATTCTATCGAGTGGTAGCCTTTGTAACCTGCCCATGCCTCTGGTTGCATGAGTTCGTGGGCAGGCGGCGTGATTTTCCATTTCCATTGAACGGCCTTCATCCACTATCCTCGCGCCCATGATAATTGCGCCGTCGTTGCTCGCCTCTGATTTTTCCCGGTTCGGCAAGGAAGCCGAACGTGCCGCCAAGTCCGGCGCGGACTGGCTGCATCTGGACATCATGGACGGGCAGTTCGTCCCGAACATCTCCTTCGGCCCGGCGGTGGTCCAGGCGGTGCGGCCGCATGCGAAGAACATGTTTTTTGATGTCCACCTGATGTGCGGCCAGCCGGAAATCCTGCTGGAACCGTTCGTCAAGGCGGGCGCGGACCAGCTCATCGTCCACGTGGAACTGGGCGACAAGGTGCCGCAACTGCTGTGGAAGATAAAATCGCTCGGCAAAAAGGTCGGGCTGGCGATCAATCCACCCACGGCCATCACGGAGATGCAGCCGTACCTGGACAAGATCGACATGCTGCTGGTGATGACGGTGAATCCCGGTTTTGGCGGTCAAAGTTTCATCCATGAATGCCTCCCGAAAATCCAGCAGGCGGAGGCGTGGCGGCGCGAGCGAAAATTGAATTATCGCATCGAGGTGGACGGTGGCATCAACAACCAGACGGCAGCAGAATGCGCGCGGGCGGGGGCGGATACATTTGTGGCGGGGACGAGCCTGTTCGGCGCACGGAGCTTGAAATCAGCGGTCACAAAGATGCGGAAGATCGTGAATGGCTGCGACCCCGGATTGGCAGATTTGTTGATTTGAGGGCGAAGGCGGGACTGATTTGAACAACAAAGTAATAAAGGCACAAAAGTGGAAAGGCTTTCACTCCCGTACTGCCAAAATTTTATGTATAAGAATCGCGGGCCATATGAAGACAAGGACCACCCCGTAGAGTAATGCGCACCACGGGATGATGAAAAACAGAGCCGGGTCGGTGCGGTATTCACTCCAAGACGGCCAGCGCGGTTGAAGGACACGTGATGCATCGGGTTTTACTTGGGGCGCTTGTGCCGGCAGATTTCTTTTTCGAGATTTATCTCCCGCCACAACTATGGCAAGCGCAACCCACCAGATTCCCATTACGAGCAAGATGAGATATATAAACGTCATAGATGCAATTCATCTCGTTTCACACATGGGACCCTATTTCGCATGACGATTCTTGTCGAGCGCCAAAAAAAATGGCCCACGGTTGGAACCGTGGGCCATTAAAAAACTTCGCTATTCGGCTTACAGCCCGTTCAACACGTCGATCAACTGGCGCAGGCGGCCGTAGTCGCGGCGGTTGAAGTTGAAGGCGATGCGCGCGAGTTCGAGGCGGTCGTTGTCCTCGACTTCCTCGGGCGTGGGCTTGATGGTGCTGATCTTGCCCTCCATGACGATGTCGGCAAAGTCCTCGTTCATCGCCTCGATGGCGGAGGCGCTGGGCGCATGTTTCAAGCGGATGATGAAGAGGTCCTTCACGAACCGCGTGGAATGGAAGTTCCGGTAGAAACGCGCGACAATCTTGACGGCTTCATCGGTGCTATCAGTGATCTGGTAAAGATTCAGGTCATCGGGGGAGATGAGCTTGTCGCGCAGGAGATGTTCGCGGATGTGTTTGTCCCACGTCTTCCAATAGGTGCCGCCGGGGCGGTCCACGAGCACGAGCGGCATGAGCTGGCTCTTACCGGTTTGCATTAGCGTGATGGCCTCGTAGCCTTCATCCATGGTGCCGAAGCCGCCGGGGAAGAGCACGATGGCATCCGAGTGGCGGATGAAGATGAGCTTGCGGGTGAAGAAGTATTTGAAGGTGATGAGCTTCTTGTCTTCCGCGATGACGGGATTGGCGGATTGTTCCCACGGCAGGCGGATGTTAACGCCGAAGCTGTGCTCGGGCGTGGCGCCCTCGTGTCCAGCCTGCATGATGCCGGGGCCGGCGCCGGTGATGACCATGTAACCGGCTTTGACGATTTTCGCGCCGAATTCGACGGCCTGCTTGTACTCGACATGGTCGGGTTTGGTGCGGGCGGAGCCGAAGATGGTGACCTTGCGCTTGTCATGATACGGCGCAAAGATGCGGAAGGCGTAACGGAGTTCGCGGACGGCGGTCTGGATGACGCGCACGTCCCCGGTGTCCTTCACATCGGTGAGGATTTTGAGGGCATTTTCGATGATGTCGGCCACGCCTTCTTCGTTATGGCCGCCGCCTTTGTACTTGATGAGTTCCTGGATGCGCCGTGTCAGTTCGGGATCCACTGGTGTTTTTTCATTCCTTTTCATATTTAGTTAAGAGGCGCAGAATAACAGGGGAAGGGCAAAAGGCAATACACCCGTTGCTCATGGAGCAGGGCGCAGATGTGGATTTGCTTCGCGCCCCGGATTTGGCATGAATGCCCTGATGCGACACGAGATTAAAAGGTTCAGGCTGCTGATACTGGTGCCGTGGTTCATCATCATTTCCAGCCATTCCGCGTGGGCGCGTCCCGATGCGACGATGTGCCGGAATCTGCCGATGAAGCGCGATACCAATGCCGTTGCCTGGCACACCATCGAGGTCAAACCCGGGCCGCAGCGGTCGGAGATTCATTTTTATGACAAGTTCAACCCGGTCTGGTGGCTGGAAAATGCTGATGAACCCGTGCCGCCGCCAGCCTATCTGCCGGATGATCCGCGCCGGAAACTCAAATGGCGCTTCCGTAATCCGTTCCACAATTTTAGCTTTTACGTGATCGGGGTGGCCGACAAGGAGATTGTGCGCAGCGGGCATTATCCGGAGCAGGATTTCAACCCGCATGGCGGCTGGGATTTTGAAGTGGCGCGCCGCCGGTTGGTGTTGCTGCCATATATCTCGTATGAGCGGAACTGGAGCAGGTTCTATCTCGGCTGGCGCAAACATGGCGCGTTCGGCGTCGAATGGCGATTTCATCATGCTCGGGAACCGGAAGGGTCAAGGGCAGGTGGTTGAAGAATTAGTGGATCATCTTGCCTTCGCGGCTTGTTCGGCATGGCGGGCTGTGGCTTAATTAAGCGCGTGAAAATTGTTGGCATCATTCCCGCGCGTTTTGCTTCGACGCGGTTCCCCGGCAAACCGCTCGCGTTGATCGCGGGCAAGCCGCTCATCCAGCATGTCGTTGAGCAATGCCAGAAGGCGAAGTCGTTGGGCGAGGTCATCGTGGCCACGGACGACACGCGCATCCTGGAGGTGGCGCAGAATTTCTGCCGGGTGGAGATGACGCGGCCGGATCATCCCAGCGGCAGTGACCGGATCGCGGAGGTCTGCGAGCGATGCGATGCGGAGGCGGTGGTGAACATCCAGGGTGACGAACCGTTGATCGATCCGAACGTGATCGATGCGGTGGCCAACGCGCTGGCGGGCAATGAAATGTCCACGGCGGCGACGCCGATCAAAAATCCCGCCGAATACGACAATCCAAATGTGGTGAAAGTCGTTGTCAACAGGGCGGGGCGGGCGCTATATTTTTCCCGGCGCACGATTCCGTATGTGCGCGAGGCCGCCAGCCGTCCGGTGAGTGAACAGTTGGCGGCGTTTCCTTTTTTGAAGCACCTTGGTATTTACGGATTCCGGCGTGAAGCATTGTTGCGGCTGGTGAAATTTCCGGTATCGCCGCTGGAGAACGCGGAGAAGCTGGAGCAACTGCGGGCGCTGGACAACGGCATCGGGATCGCGGTCGTCAAAGTGGATTACGACAGCATCGGCGTGGACATGCCGGAAGACGTCAAACGAGTGGAAGAGATTTTAAAGCGTTGAATCGTGGATCGTTACATCGGAAACCCGGTGCAACGAATCACGATGTAACGATGTAACGATTTTTATAAGATGAAATTCATATTTGTAACCGGTGGTGTGGTGAGTTCGCTCGGCAAGGGTTTGACCGCGGCGGCGCTCGGCACGCTGCTCGAAAACCGCGGCCTGAAGGTGGCGTTGCAGAAGTTCGACCCGTATCTCAACGTGGACCCGGGCACGATGTCGCCGTACCAGCACGGCGAGGTCTATGTGCTCGATGACGGCGCGGAGACGGACCTGGACCTCGGCCACTATGAGCGCTTTACCAGCACCAAGCTCTCGCGGATGAACAATCTCACGAGCGGCCAGGTTTACCAGAAGGTGTTGAACAACGAGCGCGAGGGAATCTATCTCGGCAAGACGGTGCAGGTGATTCCGCATGTGACGGACGAGATCAAGCGGCGCATCCATCTGCTGGCCGAGTCGAGCAAGGCGGATGTCATCATCACCGAGATCGGCGGCACGACAGGTGACATCGAAGGGTTGCCGTTCGTTGAGGCGATCCGCGAATTTGCGCTGGAGGCGGGCACGGGCAACACCTGTTTCATCCATGTCACGTATGTGCCCTTCATCAAGGCGGCGGGCGAATTGAAGACCAAGCCGACGCAGCAGTCGGTCGCGAAGCTGCGCGAAATCGGCATCGCACCGCACATCATCGCGTGCCGGTGTGAGAAGCCGCTGGACAAGGAATTACGCCAGAAAATCTCAATGTTCTGCAACGTGCCGCTGGACGCGGTCATCGAGGCGAAGGACGTGGATCATTCAATCTATGAGATGCCGCTCATGTTGCAACGCGAGCGCATGGATGACCTGGTCTGTCGCCTGTTGCACCTGACGACGCCGACGGCGAACATGGCGCACTGGCAGGAAATCATCCGCAAGCTCATCGCGCCGCAGCACCGCGTGCGCGTGGGCGTGGTCGGTAAATACATCGGCCTGCAAGATGCGTATAAATCGGTCTATGAGGCGATCATCCACGGCGGCATCGGGCACGATTGCGGTGTGGAGATCGTGCAGATCGACGCGGAAGAGATCGAAAAATTTGGCGCGGACAAGATGCTGCATGGCATCGGTGGCATTTGCGTGCCGGGCGGTTTCGGCGAACGCGGCATCGAGGGCAAGATCGCTGCGGCCAAGTACGCGCGCGAAAATAAAATTCCGTACCTTGGCCTCTGCCTGGGGATGCAGATCGCGACGATCGAATATGCCCGGAGCGTCCTGAAGCTGGAGAAGGCGCATTCCACGGAGTTTGACGAGAATTCGCCGCACCCGGTCATCGCGCTGCTCGATGCGCAACGCAAGGTGACCAAAAAGGGCGGCACTATGCGCCTCGGCGCGCAACCCTGCCAGCTCACGGTCGGCTCGAAGGCGGGGCAGCTTTACGGCTCGTTCGTCATCCATGAGCGGCATCGTCACCGTTACGAGTTCAACAACCACTACCGCGAGAAATTCGAGAAGGCCGGGTTTGTGTTCAGCGGCACCTCGCCCGATGGCAAGCTGGTGGAAGTGATCGAGTTGAAGGACCATCCGTTCTTCATCGCGAGCCAGTTCCATCCGGAATTCTTGAGCAAGCCGCACCAGCCGCATCCGCTGTTCAAGGGCTTCATCGCGGCGGCGCACCAGCATATCCATCACAAGCCGCTGTGAACTGAGCGGCGTCGCATGACCTACGCCGAAGCCATCCAGTTTTTGTACGGCCTGCAGATGTTCGGTGCGAACTTCGGCCTGGAGACGCCGCGCAAACTGGCGGCGTTGGTCGGCAACCCGCAGGAGAAGCTGCGTTTCATCCACGTTGCCGGCACCAATGGCAAGGGCTCGACGTGCGCGATGCTGGAAAGCATCTATCGCGCAGCCGGGCTGCGGGTGGGATTATTTACCTCACCCCATCTGGTCTCATTCCGTGAGCGGATGCAGGTCAACCGCCAACTCATTCCGGATGGTGATGTCGCACGACTGGTAACAGAGTTACAACCGTTACTGAAGCAATTCCCCGACACGACGCATCCGACGATGTTCGAGGTGGTCGCGGTGATGGCGCTGAAATACTTCGCAGAACAGAAATGCGATCTCGTCATCTGGGAAACTGGGCTGGGCGGGCGGTTGGATGCGACGAACATTGTCACGCCGCTGGCGAGCGTCATCACGAACATCGCGTTTGACCATATGCAGTGGCTGGGAGATACGCTGGAAAAGATCGCGGCGGAAAAGGCAGGCATCATCAAGCCGGGAGTGCCGGTCATCACGGCGGCGCGGGAACCAGAGGTGCTGGGCGTGATTGAACGGGTGGCGCGGGAAAATAAATCGCCGTTCACGCAAGCGGAAACGGATCCGGTATTCAGTTGCGAACATCCGGCGGCGCTCGCCGGAGAACATCAAAAAGCCAATGCCGCGCTCGCGGTGGCAGCGGTCAGGGTGTTGCAAAAGCAGATTCCAGTGAAAGATGAACACATCTACACGGGGCTGGCGCAGGTGACCTGGCCCGGCCGGCTGCAGTTGATTGAGCGTGGCGGACAAAAGATTCTTTTGGACGGGGCGCACAATGTGGCTGGGGTGGAAGTTTTAAGGGCGGCATTGAGAGGTGGAGCGCTGGGTACCAGCGCTCCCGCGCTTATCATCGGTGTGCTGGGGGATAAAGATTGGCGTGGCATGTGTGATGTTTTGGCGCCGCTGGCCGGAAAGATTTTCGTGGTGCCGGTGGCCAGTGCGCGCACGGCAAACGTGCAAGAACTGGCGGCGTTTTTCAAAACTACCAATCCACGGGCGGAGGTCAGTGTATTTAACAATGTTTCCGAGGCGTTGAACGCGGGCGGGGAGGAACCGTTGGTCGTGGTAGCAGGGTCGTTATATCTCATTGGCGAGGCGCTGGAGGTTTTGGGCTTATCACCGGCCGGGGTGGGTGAACGCGGCTTGAATGAGTGGTCGGGCATGGCCAAAAGTTGATAAGGCGGTGGCAAGTTACGCCCAAGTGAGGCTTATACTTAACATCCCGCATTGACGCTCGGCTAATGTATTACTAATTTTAATACGCTTATGGCCTACGCAGATACGCTTCCCAAACAACGCCCGTTCGGCGTGACGAGCCGTCCCGACGCATGGTGGGTGCAGCCACTGGCTGTGTTCCTCGGTTTTTCCGCATTCATCGTCTATTCGACCTGGGCGGCGTTTCACCCGCTGACCGCCACCGGCGCGCCATCGTATTGGTATGACGGTCATGGCGCGGATTATCTCTCGCCCTTTTTCTCGCCGGAAATCTTCGGTTATTCGCCGCATGCGTTGCTGGGCGGCAAGCCGGCGTGGTGGCCCTCGTTCCTCGTCTTCTCGCCGGCGTTTCTGGTGCTGTGGGCGCCGGGTGGTTTCCGGTTCACCTGCTATTATTATCGCGGCGCCTATTACAAGGCGTTCTGGGCGGACCCGATCAACTGCGCCGTGGGCGAGCCCCGCAAAAAATTCCTTGGTGAACGGTATTTCCCGCTGATCCTGCAGAACATCCATCGCTATTTCTTCTACCTGGCCGCGCTGTTCATCCTGTTGCTGGCGCATGATGCGTGGCGGGCGATGTGGTTCACCGATGTGGTGACGAGTGCAAAGCATTTCGGCATGGGCGTGGGCACGATCGTGTTGATCTTGAACCCGATCTTCCTTGGCCTGTACACCTTCGGCTGCCATTCGTTCCGGCATCTCATCGGCGGTTTCCTGGATTCCAAGTCCAAGTCGCCGAGTTGCGCGAAGACTTATAATTGCGTGAGCTGCCTGAATACGCGGCACATGCTGTGGGCGTGGGTGAGCTTGTTCTGGGTCGGCTTTACGGACATCTATGTGCGCCTGTGCGCGACGGGGCATCTGAACGACCTCGTGCTCTTCAAACTTTAAACTCCGAACCAGACAATTCTTGTGGCTACCAATTACGAAACTCACGAATACGATGTGCTGGTCATCGGGGCGGGCGGCGCGGGCTTGCGCGCGGCCATCGAAGCCTCGGCGGCGGGCGTCAAAGTCGGGCTCATCTGCAAATCCCTTCTCGGCAAAGCCCACACGGTCATGGCTGAAGGCGGCATGGCGGCGGCGATGGGCAACGTGGATGACCGCGACAGTTGGAAGGTTCATTTCGCCGATACGATGCGCGGCGGTCAATACGTCAATAACTGGCAGATGGCGGAATTTCACGCGAAGGAAGCCCCGACACGCGTCCACGAACTCGAAGCGTGGGGCGCGGTATTTGACCGGACGAAGGAAGGCAAGATTTCGCAGCGCAATTTCGGCGGTCATCGTTATCCGCGCCTGGCGCACGTTGGCGATCGTACGGGCTTGGAACTGATCCGCACGTTGCAGGATCACGGCATCCATCAGGGCATCACGGTACACATGGAATATACCATCGTGTCATTGTTGAAAGATGGTGAGCGGGTGGCGGGTGCGTTTGGCTATGACCGTGAGCGCGGGCGCTTCCGTATCTTCAAGGCGAAAGCGGTGATTGTTTGCACCGGCGGTCTGGGCCGCGCTTATGCGGTCACGAGCAATTCTTGGGAAGGCACCGGCGATGGTGTTTCGTTGGCGTATCATGCGGGCGCGGAGTTGCTCGACATGGAGTTCATCCAATTTCATCCGACCGGCATGATCTGGCCGCCGAGCGTCAAGGGCATCTTGGTGACCGAGAGCGTGCGCGGTGAGGGCGGTGTGTTGCGCAACAAGGACGGCAAGCGCTTCATGTATGACGACATCCCGGACAATTACAAGTCACAGACCTCGACGGATCCCGAGGAAGGCTGGCGTTATACGCAGAACGACAAGACCGCGAAGCGTCCGCCGGAATTGCTCACGCGCGACCACGTGGCGCGCTGCATCAACCGCGAAGTGAAGGCCGGTCGTGGCAGCCCGCACGGCGGGGTGTTCCTGGATATTTCCTGGATCAAGGAAAAGATTCCGAACGCGCCAGAGCACATCAAAAAGAAAATCCCTTCGATGTACCACCAGTTCATGCAACTGGCGAACCTCGACATCACCAAGGAGCCGATGGAAGTCGGCCCGACCACGCATTACGCGATGGGCGGCATCCGCGTGAACGGCGAGACGCAGGCGACGAACATCCCCGGCTTGTTCGCGGCGGGCGAATGCGCCGCCGGTCTGCACGGCGCAAACCGCCTCGGCGGCAATTCGTTGTCCGACCTCATTGTCTTCGGCAAGCGCGCGGGTGAGTTCGCCGCGAAATACGCGAAGGAAAATCCGCAGGGCAAGATCAGCGACGCGCAGGTACAGGCGGCCTATGATGAAGCCGTGGCGCCGTTCAGCCGCACCGCAGGTGGTGCGACCGAAGGGCCGTACCAGGTGCAGTATGATCTGCAGAACATGATGCAGGCCAATGTCGGCATCGTGCGCTTGCAGAAGGAAATGGAATTTGCCTTGGAAGGCATCCAGAAGTTGAAAGAACGCGCGGCGAAGGTCGCTGTGCAGGGCCATCTGGAATACAACCCCGGCTGGCACACGGCCATCGATCTCAAGCATCTGCTCACGGTTTCCGAGGCCATCACGCTGTGCTCGCTGGACCGCAAGGAAAGCCGCGGCGGACATTTCCGCGAAGATTTCCCGAACAAGGACCCGGAAGCGCAGAAGTATAATTCCGTCATTTCCAAGCAGGCAGACGGTTCGATGAAGATGCGGCGCGAACCGATCCCGCCGATGCCCGAACATTTGAAACAAGTCATCGAGGAGATGAAATGAACAAGCAAGTCACCTTCAGAATCTGGCGCGGCGACGCGAACGGCGGCAAGTTCGTGGAATACCAGACCGAGATCACCGAGGGCTTGGTGGTGCTCGACGTCATCCACAAGATCCAGGCCACGCAGGCCAACGACCTCGCGTGCCGCTGGAATTGCAAGGCCGGCAAGTGCGGCTCCTGTTCCGCCGAGATCAACGGCATCCCGAAGCTCATGTGCATGACGCGCATGGACACACTGAACACGGACAAACCCATCACAGTCGAGCCGATGCGCGCCTTTCCGAGCATCCGCGACCTCACGACGGATGTCTCCTGGAATTTCCGCGTGAAGCAGAAGATCAAGAAATTCAAGCCCCGCGCCCCGGACGCCCCGGACGGGACTTGGCGCATGGAGCAGCAGGATGTGGATCGCGTCCAGGAATTCCGCAAGTGCATCGAATGTTTCCTCTGCCAGGACGTCTGCCACGTGCTGCGTGACCACCACAAGCACGAGGAATTCATCGGCCCGCGTTTCCTGGTCTATACCGCCGCGCTGGAAATGCATCCGCTCGACACGGAAGATCGTCTGCCAGAATTGAAACAGTCGCAGGGTATCGGCTTCTGCAACATCACCAAGTGCTGCACGAAGGTCTGTCCCGAGCACATCACCATCACGGACAACGCGATCATTCCGCTGAAGGAACGGGTCGTGGACGAATATTACGATCCGCTGGGCTGGTTGTGGAAAAAGATCCGGCCAAAAGGCTGAGACAGACACTTGTTGGTGGAATAATGTTTTTCAAAAAGGCCGGAGCTAAAAACTCCGGCCTTTTTTAGTTTTTACAGATGGGCTGGCAGTTTTAACAAATAGTTGGTTGCGAAAGCGGGGGGAATGAGGCACAAGTATCTGACATGACGTGTCAGTTGAAGTCAGCCGTATTCTCGAGAATTTTCGCCGCGTCATGGGAAGCTGACGCGCAACAAATTTCATGAATCCTCTCTGTATCCTGCTGATTGAAGACAACCCGGATGATGCGCAGTTGATCAAAACGCTGCTCAAACGGGAAAAGTCTTTCCCCCACACGATCACCTGCGTGGGAAGTCTTGCTGATGGTTTTGCGCTCGTGCCCGGGCAGGCGTTTGATGTGGTGTTGTCGGATCTGGGCTTGCCGGACGGCCAGGGCCTGATGACGGTCGAGAAATTGCGCAACAACGTTCCGCACCTGCCCGTCATCGTTTTGACCGGGGATGATGACCTTGATATGGCGCTGGCGGCGATAAAAATGGGCGCGCAGGATTTCATACCCAAAGGGGAGCTCAGCGGGTTCATGCTTTCCCGCACCATCCATCACGCCATCGAGCGCAAGGGGATCGAGCAGCAACTGGCGACCAAGGAAGAGATGCTGCGCCTGTTTGTCAGGCACTCGCCCGCGCCCATCGCGATGGTCGATGCGCAGATGCGCTACCTGCATGTCAGCGAGCGTTGGATCAAGGATTTTCATCTGGAAGACCAAGGCGACATCATTGGCAAATCGCACTACGAAGTTTTCCCCAACCTTCCCGAGCGCTGGATCGAGGCGCATCGCCGCACTCTGGCGGGCTCGGTCGAGAAAAACGATGAGGATGTCGGACGCCCGCGCCCCGATGGCCGCACCGAATGGTTGCGCTGGGAATTGCGTCCGTGGCATAAACCCGGCGGAGAGATCGGTGGCCTGATTTTCTTTGTGCAGATCATCACCGAGCGCAAGGAGCGTGAGATCGAACGCGAAAAACTGATCGGCGAATTGCAGGCCGCACTGGCCGAGGTCAAAACTTTGAGCGGCATGTTGCCGATCTGCTATAGTTGTAAACAGATCCGGGATGACAAGGGCTATTGGAATCAGATTGAAACCTATATCAAACGCCATACCAACGCCGAATTCTCGCATGGCTTGTGTCCGAAATGTGCCTTGAAGTATTTTGAAGAAAATGGCCTGCCGGTGTCACCGGATTTGCGCGCCGCCGTCGCGGATCAGAAGCCCGGCGGGCAGGGTGGTGAGTAGTATAAAGATACAATTGCCGCCATAGCCAGTTTTGGGGATTCTCTGGTGCAGAATTCTCAAATAAAATTGCAGAACTCACATGGCACGACCCGGCGGCAATTTGTTAACTTTTGCTTAATCACATGACTATGAATCATTACCTGAAGTTGGGGAAATTTTCTTTCGGCATGGGCGACCGTTTCGCCCATCAAGGCAAGGCACAACTTCGTGCCTGCGTTCTGGCCACTGAACTGGGCGCGGAATTCATCCCCGTCTGGAACAAGTCCAACCGCGAGCACACGTTTATCGGCACTGAACCGTCCAGCCTGCGGGCGGAGGCGGATGCGGCGGTGAAGGCGCTGGGCTGGAAAAAAGCCTACCACGTGGATGCTGACCATATCCGTCTGGAAACGGTGGATCGTTTTATCGCCCCGTCAGACTTCTTCACCATCGACGTGGCGGACAGCATCGGCCAACCTGCCAGCGCGACGGATGTGAAAGCCTTCGTTGATCGCCATCCCGAGCTCGTTGGCACCGTCACCATCCCGCACATCGACCATCCGTTCACGATCACCCGTGCCGAGGTCGAGCGCGTGGCCAACAAGTTTCTGCTCGCCACGCAGGATGCCGGGAAGATTTACCGGCACATCGCCAAGACCAAGGGCGAGGCCAATTTCATCACCGAGGTCTCGATGGATGAAACGGACAGCCCGCAGACGCCGCCGGAACTGCTCATCATCCTTGCGGCCCTTGCCGACCAGAAGATTCCCATCCAGACCATCGCCCCGAAATTCACCGGCCGTTTCAACAAGGGCGTGGACTACGTCGGCGACGTAAAACAGTTTGAGAAGGAATTCAACGAAGACCTCGCGGTCATCGCCTTCGCCATCCAGAAATATGGCCTGCCGCCGTCGCTCAAGCTGAGCGTCCACTCCGGCAGCGACAAGTTTTCCATCTACGAACCGATGCGCAAGGCTTTGAAGAAATTCGGCGCAGGCGTCCACATCAAGACCGCCGGCACGACCTGGCTCGAAGAGCTTATCGGCCTCGCCGAAGCAGGTGGCGATGGTTTGGAGATCGCGAAGGAAATTTACGCCTACGCCATGGAGCACGTGGACGAGTTCTGCGCGCCCTATGCCTCGGTCATTGACATCGACAAACAAAAGCTGCCGGCGGCTGCCGTCGTGAATGGCTGGAGTTCCAAGCAATTCACTGATGCCCTGCGGCACGACCAGAAGAACCCGGCCTACAATCCGAGTTTCCGCCAGTTGCTGCACGTCAGTTTCAAGGTCGCGGCGAAAAAGGGTGAACGGTATCTCAATGCCTTGAAGAAGCATGAGGCGATCATCGCCAAAAATGTCACGGAAAATCTTTTCGAGCGGCACATGAAACCCTTATTGTTGGGCAAGTAATCCATGAAAGCCTTCATCCACGACGACTTTTTGCTGGGCACGAAAACCGCAAGCAAGCTCTATCATAAATACGCCGCGGAAGAGCCGATCTTCGATTATCACTGCCACATCCCGCCGAAGGACATCGCGGATAACCGCCAGTTCAACAACCTCTTTGAGATCTGGCTGGAAGGCGACCATTACAAATGGCGCGCCATGCGCAGCAACGGTGTTGCGGAGAAATACTGCACCGGTGCGGCCTCGCCGCATGACAAATTCCTCGCCTGGGCGAGGACCGTTCCGCACACGCTGCGGAATCCTCTCTATCACTGGACGCACCTTGAGCTGAAGCGCTACTTCGGCATCACGGACCTGCTGGACGAGAAGTCGGCTGAAAAGATCTGGAAGACGGCGAACGCCAAGCTGGCCACGCCCGCGCTGACCACGCAGGGCATCCTGAAGAAAATGAAGGTCAAGGTTGTCTGCACGACGGACGATCCGGTGGACAGCCTGGAGCATCATCGTGCTTTTGCCGCCCAGAATCATCCGACCAAGATGTTGCCTGCGTTCCGCCCGGACAAGGCGCTCGCAGTAAACTCGCCGGCCAGCTTCAACAAGTGGGTCGAACAGTTATCCGCTGCGGCCAACATCGACATCAACAGCTTTGGCGCCTTCACCACCGCGTTGACGAAGCGTCACGATTTCTTCCATTCGCAGGGCTGCCGATTGTCCGATCACGGCATGAACCATTGTTTCGCGGATTTTTGTTCCGAGAAGACCGCCGCCGGCATCTTTGACAAAGTGCGCAAGGGCGAGGCCGTTTCGCCGCTCGAACATTCGCAGTTCGCCTCCAACATGATGTTGCTCTTCGGGCAACTGGATGCGAAGCGCGGCTGGACGAAACAGTTGCACCTTGGCGCGTTGCGCAGTAACAACACCCGGTTGCTCAAGCAGCTCGGGCCCGATACCGGCTTCGATTCCATTGGCGATTTTCCGCAGGCGGTGACACTCGCGGCCTATCTCGACCGGCTGGACACGGACAATACCCTGCCCAAGACCATCCTCTACAACCTGAACCCGGCGGACAATTACGTCTTCGCCACCATGATCGGCAATTTCCAGGACGGCACCATCCCCGGCAAGATCCAGTTCGGCTCCGGTTGGTGGTTCCTCGACCAGAAGGAAGGCATGGAGTGGCAGATCAACGCGTTGTCCAATCTCGGCCTGCTCTCGCGCTTCATCGGCATGATCACCGACTCGCGGTCGTTCATGAGCTATCCGCGTCACGAATATTTCCGCCGCACGCTCTGCAACCTCATCGGACGCGACATCGAATCCGGCGCGATTCCGAACGATGAAAAACTCGTCGGCCCGATGATCAAGAACATCTGCTACGAGAATGCGCGGAATTACATGGCGTTCCCCGGTGTGAAGTGAGCCGCCACCAGGGGTGGGTTTCGTAAAGCTGTTTGGATTCAGAAAATCGCCAAGTGAGGTGGATGCCGGCTGATGATAATTTTGCCTATTTATTATCGTGGTCGGGCAGGGGCATTTCTATAGACTTGGTCATATATTTCAGAATCCAACGTTTCATTAACTGGTATGAGCCATAAACTTTTCCTGCCCGTGGTTGCCATGATGGCGATTCTTGCCACGGCTGGTTGCCACAAGGGTGGCAAATTGAGCGAGGCTTCCAGGACCCCGTTGCCCACTGGCCCGATGGAATTGAAGCTCAAGTGGCCGCTGGGTGAACGTGTGGTGCAGAGCATGGACATGACCTCCAAATCGGCAACCACTGTACCGGGCTCGCCTCAACCAATGCAACAAAGCATGTCCATGGGCCAGACATACACGCTGACGGTGTTGAAGGAAAGCCCTGATGGCAGCCATGAAATCGGGATGGAATTTCTCGGTGCCCGGATGTGGATGGAGATGAACGGCAAGAAGCAGGTGGATTACAATCCGGCCAAGCCAACGCCGGAGAGCAGCACCAATCCGGTGGCTCTCCTGCTGGGGAGGATGACCGGCTCCAAGCTCACCTTTTTCCTGGATGCCAGCAATAATGTGGAGCGGGTGGATGGCGTGGGTGAAATAGCGGGCCGCTTTTCTGCCGGTGAATCAGCTCCCGGTCTGGCAACCCTCAAGGGCATGTATACCGAGGATTATTTCAAGCAGATGCTGGGTGAAAGCCGTTTTCTGCCAGCCAAGGCGGTGTCACCCGGCGACACGTGGCCCGTGCATCTGGAAATGCCGATGGAACCGGTTGGCATCATCGAGATGGATTATACCGTCACCTTGCGGGGTTGGGAGAAACATGGCCCGCGGAACTGTGCGCGGATGGAGTTCGCGGGCACCTTGAAGACCAAGTCAGGCAGCGCAACCACACCGGTCGGGCCGATGGGCATGACGGTGACCATCCAGGATGGTGCCGCTTCTGGCACCGCCTGGTTCGATCTGGATTTGGGTGCCGTCATTGACAGCGCCATAAACGAAGATATGACCGTGGCCATGCTTCTCCCTGCGAATCCCAAGGCGAAGACGGGGCCGTCCACCCAACCGCAAACTCTTACCAGTCGTGTGAGTCAGGCCATCAATATCAAGCTGAACTCGATCAACTAGCTTGTCGCTGGCTTCAGTCGCGCAAAATTAAATTTGACGCCGCGCTAAAACTGGGCGAGTGGTCTGCATGAGTACTGCGACTCATAATCAAGCCTGGACCGACATCGCGGTGTTCGAAGATGCGAAAGCCGCGAACGGTGTTGAAACATTCTTGCGGGGCAAGGGATTCGAGGTACGCACCCACGATGACCGGCTTTTCCGATATTTCCTTTTTTTGCGGCCGCCACGCGTGGTTTACCACGTTCAGGTTCGCCACGATGACTTGAAGAGCGCCGATCACCTCCTGCTCAACTCCGCGCCGGCGCTTTTGTTACCGGCTCTCCACTGTCCTGAGTGCAATTCCTTGCGCGTCGCTTATCCACAGATGACGCGCAAATTCTTCCTGCCGACCGTCCTGTTACATGCGGGCATTCTCCTGCGGTTGATCGACCATGAGTGCTATTGCGAGCACTGCCATGGCATCTGGTATTTGCCCGGGGAAAGTGCGCATCCTGTGCCGGAACCCGCCCCAACAAATCCCTCTTAGCGCGACATGCCACGGGTTCGGGTGATGATTTTGCCGGTGATTTTTTTTCGCCATGGCCCATCGTCCCTGTTAAATTGAACCCAAGGTAAACAAGGTGACAAGATTTCCGATGGAACGAGCGTTTCCGCGCACCATGAACCATTGAAAAACCATGATTTTCCATTATCCGAGCCCGGCCAGGTTGTTTCGAAACGGGATTGCGCTGACGATGATGCTTGGGATCGCGCTTTTGGCCGATGGTGCGCAGGGCAAGACGCTGCGCATTGTCTCCTATAACATCGATTGCGAAGACCGGGGCAATGATGGAAACATCACCAACTCGGCGCACAGCCTGCCGACGGTGGTCCAGGCCATCGGACTGCATCACCTTGGGACCAATGCACAGCCGATGGACGTGATGAGTTGTGAAGAGTTGAATTCAACGACGCTTTCCAACTTTGTGGTGCAACTCAACCTCATATACGGTGCGGGAACTTATGCTTATGACAAGACTGCCGACCCGAACACCGGCGGCGGGCCGGACGGGATCATTTACCGGACGAACTCCGTGCAAGTCGTGTCGGCGCGGGCGCTGCCTGACGGACAAACCGTACTCCTGCAGCCCAACGGTACTTACATTTCAGCCCATTCCCCCGGCGGTGGGGTGAATGGCCCCGACCGTGGCCCGATGCTGTATCAACTCCGGCCCGTTGGTTACGGGTCCAACTACGATATTTATTTTTACGTCAGCCACGCGCGGAGCACCAGCGATGATACGGTCGGCGATGCTCGCTACGCCGAGGCGCAGGAGGTCCGCAGCGACGCAAAATACAAGCTGCCTGCGGGGGCGCACATCCTTTATGGCGGGGATTGGAACCTGTTCGCCGGCAGCTACGAGAACGCCTACAAGTGCCTGACAGGCCAGGTGACTTCCGACGGCATCAACTGGAGCGACGCAAGTTCTGTCTGGGCCAACACCAACCAGACGCAGGCCTACGATCCCATGTCCAAGACTATGCCGCCGACCACCATCATATTTACAAATACGGCCACCGACATCGCCACTTACCTCTACGACGATGCGACGGAAGGTTCCTTCTCGATGTCCTCGCGCCTGGACATTCAACTGCCGAACGCCCTGATGTTCGCCGCGTATAACAGCAACGGCGGCGTGCAACTGGCGCCCGACACGGCCGATCCTTATGACGTCTCCAACTTTCCTGCCTCGCAATATCCTTACGCCTTCGAAACTTTTGGCAATGACGGGTCAACCATCCGCGGCGGCACGGCAACCGACCCCAGCAACCATTCTTTGAACGACCTGACAAGCACGACGCCGAGCGCCACGACGGTTTATACCGACCTTCAGGAAGCCGGCATCAGCAGCGCAAGCACTTTCATCGGCAGCGATCACTATCCCATCTTTGGGGATTACAATATCGTGGTGCCACCACCGGCCACCCCGGTGCTGACTTCGCTGGGGCTCACGAACGGCTGTTACAAATTTAAACTGGTTTCGAGCACGAACATCGCCTTTGGGATTCAAGGCTCCACAAATCTGATTGGGTGGACGAACATTGGCTCAGGATTCACGGACACCAACGGCGTGATGCAGTTCCAGGACACCAACTCCCCGGGCATCCCTTACCGTTTTTACCGTGCCTACTGGCCATACCCATGACTGGGTTTTGATGCTTGTCTGAAGCTTGGATGCCGGGGTTTGGAAATTCTCCTGACACTGGTTCATCCGACAAGGTTTGACTTCCATCCTGTCATTCCGCTAAATGCCGCGCACAAAACCATGCGGCGCATCACTTCACTCCTGATCGGGCTGATTCTCGTTTCCACTGTGCCGACCCTGTTTGCCGTCGATCCCGTCCCCGAATCACAGCAGGCCGCTCTCGCCCAGAAAATTTTGGATGCCTACCACGGTACCCGTCCGGCGGTTGCCCCGAAGAAACTGCACATCGTCTATTTCACGCCCGCTGACCGTGATCCCGAGCCGCGCTATCAGGAACGGCTCGACCCCATCATGGAGGACATCCGCTCGTTTTATCGTGATGGTATGGTTCGCGCCGGTTTTGGCCCCGAGACCTTTGACCTTGACCGCGACAAGGCTGGCAAACTTATCATCCATCTGGTGAAGGGCAAGGAGGCCGAAAATGATTATCAGAAACCCGATGGGCAGAAATTGATTGATGAATGCCGTCCGGTCCTCAAGGCCGCCGGGATTTCCTTCGAGCATGAGACCGTCTTGATCTTCTGCAACCTGGCAAAGTGGGATGATGCGGCATCTTCCTTCAGCCACCATTCGCCGTATTATGGCGTTTCTGCTGGCGGCGTCCGCGACCAGACCAGCGGGCTCTGTTTTGCCGTGGATACCGTCATTCAGGACCTGGCGAATGTGGACAAAAAAGGCCCGTCGTTGCTCGATGATGAATACGGCGACATGTCGCTGGGTAAATTTAACACCATTTTTATCGGCGGCATCGCGCATGAACTTGGCCACGCGCTTTCACTTCCGCATTGTGGTGAGCGTTGGGATGAAAAGCCACTCGGCACCTCGCTCATGGGTGTTGGTAATCATACCTATCGCGAGGAACGGCGCGGGGAAGGGCAGGGTAGCTTTCTTACCATGGGCAGTGCCATGAAACTCGCTGGCCGGCCGCTCTTCGACAAATCAATCAAAGGTGAAACCCAGGCGCCGAAACTGGACAAAAGCGATCTGGATCTTTCCACCAATATCACGAGTGCCGATCTCATTGGCCGGCCGGCTGCGTTGCGGCTGAGTGGCACCGTGTCAGGTACACCGCCGGTTTACGGGATCATTGCGTACTTTGACTCCGTGCGCGATGGCGGCTATCACGCACCGACGGCCACGGCGGTGCCGGATGCTGAAGGCCATTTCGCCATCGAGATCAGCGACCTGAAACCCACCAGCAACGGCCAGCTCCGCGTGCAGTTCTGCCATGCGAACGGCGGTATCACCGAAGCCGCGATACCCTTTATCATCACCCCGGAGAAAACTGTGGACCTGACGCAGTTGGAGCTCATGAGCGTGTTGGAACCTGTGGTCATCGCCGTGAACAAAGACGATTTGAAGGCCGCGCGACTTGAACTGGCCAAGCTTGAAAAGAGCATTGCCTCCAATCAGGCCAAAACCATCGCCCAAAAGCTGGTGGCCACCTTGGAGGCTGGATCAAAATTGGTCCCAGCTGAGGCCCCGACCAATATCGCCGAATTGCCCCTGGGCGATGCCCGCTGGAAAACCGCCACGGTTGGCTGGCTTGAACCCACGGCCAACCGTATTCCGCCTAATAACGAGGTGAACTGGCCTCTGCTGGACTGCGGAAAATATTATGCCACCGGCCTGTTCGCGCACGCCCCGTCTCGCTACGTCTATGACCTTGGCGGCAAATGGAGTCGGTTGCGTGGTGAGGCTGGTCTGCACACTGCCAAACAAGAACTTGGTTCCGTGGAATTCATTATCAAGGCCGATGGCAAGGAAGTCTTCCACTCCTCCGTTCTTCGCAAGCCCGGCAGGGTCAATTATGACCTCGACCTGACCGGCATTGAAACCATCGAGCTCATCGTTGCCGACGGCGGGGATGGCATTAGCAGCGACTGGGGGTTGTGGTTGGATCCGATTCTTTCCCGGTGACTTTGAATTGTGCCTGCCTGCCCGTCTCATTTTACCCTTCTGTAGTGCAATTTTTTCAAGCTGGTTTGCCCAAATACCCCGTATCGCACGGCCGTATTTTGCCGCATCCTGTGTCCATTCCATGAAAATTATTGCCGCCGTCTTTCTGTGTCTCGGTCTGCCTGTGTGCGCTGCCATCTTCAATGTCCGTGATTTTGGTGCCACGGGTGATGGGAAGACCTTCGATACTGCCGCCATCCAGAAGGCGCTCGATGCCTGCAAGGCATCCGGCGGCACTGTCGAATTTTCCGCCGGGACCTATTTGAGCCAGCCGCTTACGCTAAGGTCCAAGACGACGATCCAACTGGACGCCGGAGCAACGCTGCAGGCCAGCACGAACCAGATGGATTTCATGAAGACGCCCGGTGACTGGTTGAAGGCGAAGGGCGGGGGTGACTTCATCCCACTCATCAGCGGCAAGGATTTGACGGATGTCACTTTCACGGGCAGCGGGATGATTGATGGCGGCGGCTTTGTCTGGTGGCCGGAGGCGGAGAAGGCGCGCCAGATCAAATCCGGCTATACGTTGCCGCGTCCGAACATGATCGTCATCGAGCGTAGCAAAAACCTGCGCCTGGAAAACATCGCATTGCAAAACTCGCCCAAGTTTCACTTCGTGCCGACGGATTGTGAAGATGTTGTCATCACGAACGTCACCATTCTGGCGCCGGAACGAGCCGCAAACACGGATGCCATCGACCCTAGCGGCCGCCGCATGCTGATCACCCATTGCAAGATCGATGTCGGTGACGACAACGTTGCCATCAAGGCCGGCAAAAAACAACCCGGCCATGATTTCCAGAGCGAGGACATCACGATCACAGATTGCACCTTCCTGCACGGGCACGGCATGAGCATCGGGAGCGAAACGGCAGGTGGCGTGCGCAATGTGACTGTGAAGAACTGCACCTTCGAGAACACTGAAAATGGCATCCGTATCAAATCCGACACGCGTCGCGGTGGCATTGTTGAAAATCTCATCTGCGACGGCATCACCATGAAGAACGTCAATCCCGCCATCACGTTCACGTGTACGTATCAGGGTACTTCTTCAGGCGATGCCAAACAGCCATCCACTACGTCAGCCAGCGGTGCATCATCTGCGGGGAACATTCCCGCGTATCGTAACATTCGCATCAGCAACCTCACCGCGACATGTCCCAAGGCGGCGGGATTGATCGCGGGCTTGCCGGAAAGCTGCATCTCCAATGTGGTCTTGGAAAACGTCAAGATCACCGCCGCCAAAAGTTTCAGCATCAGCAACGCGAAGGGCGTCCAGTTGAAGAATGTTTCCGTGACGGTGCCGAAGGGTGAGCCGTTCAAGCTGGAAAATGCGGAAGTATCGGGCCTGGAGATGTCTAAGAACCCTTGATTCCACGTGGTGTTGTGGTGTTTTTCAGAATTTCCGGCGAGTGCATAATATTCAAATCAATATGCAAGCGCCTGCGATGACAAGCCCGCTTATATCGCCTAATAATATTTCATAAGCCATCGCCCCCCAAGCCACACCACCACTATGCTCCATCCTCGCAACGAAAGCAGACTGGCATCGCTCGTGAAAAATTGTTCGGATCGGATTCAGCCGCTGCATTTAGCCCTGCTTCTGCTGGCTATGACGGCTGCATCGGGCCGCGCCACGACTTTGGTCAATGACACCTGGTCGGATGGCACCCGCACTGATCCGGCGTCGCCGGTTTATTCGGAGAACGGGGTGGATGCGGATTCGGATGGCAGCTTGGAATCGGCTTGGTTCTCATCGTCTGGTTCCGCCCTGACGGTTCCGGCGGCTGGCGATTTGCGCGCGGTTCAGCCCAGCACTTCGCTGACGACGATGACTTATTTTACACCGGAAAGCGGCAAGGTGAATCTCGCCAATACCGGCGACCAGCTCAAGATCACCTGGGTTTTTAAGCCCACCACGGTCAGCAGTGCTGATACCAGCCAGGGCCTGCCGATTGCGGTAGTCAATACACCCATCGGCTCGCGATTGACGTCCGATAGCAGTCCGCCGAGCGCAGCTTACACTGGCTATGCCATGTTCATGAATTTCAGCCAGACCTTGGGGGGCAGCAATCCGTTTCAACTGAAGAAATGGAGCGTGGCCAGTGGTGCGCTTTTAAGTTCCGGCAGCAGTTGGTCAACGGCCCTGTCGAATGGAGTGGCGGCAGGCGTTCATGGCTTTGACAGCGGTACGCAATATACGTTTGTGATGACATTCACACGCAATGCGTCCAGCGGACTGGACATCACGGCGACGATGACGGGCGGGACCTATAATAATACCGGCACGGGTACCGTTTCCTACACTGATGCCTCTCCGGCCAGTTTCATGTTTGATACCTATGCCATGCGCCCGACGGGTTCGGCTGCCACGGCGGCGCAGTGGGATACCAGCCTTTTCAAAGTGGAAGTCATCTCGGCGAACACAGCGCCTGCCATCGGTACCGATCCGCAAAGCCAGACCGTGCTCGTCGGACAAAATGCGACGTTCTATGTCCTGGCTTCCGGCACCGCGCCGTTGAGTTACCAGTGGTATCACAACACCAACGCGCCAGCCTTGCTGCCCGGCGCCACGAATTCCACCATCACCTTCACCAACGTCCAGACCTCGAATTCGGACAATTATTTTGTCATCGTCACCAATTCATTCGGGTCGGACACCAGCGCGGTCGCGACTTTGACGGTCAACTTGCCCAACCCGCCCTCCATCCTCACCCAGCCGCAAAACCAAACTATTCATAGCGGCGGTACCGCTACGTTCAGCGTGATCGCTGGTGGCACCGAGCCGTTGAGCTATCAATGGTATTACAACACCAACACGGTGCTGACCAACCAGACGGATACCACCCTGACCATCACGAATGTTCAGCCGGGGAATGCCGGCACCTATTCTGTCACCGTCAGCAACCTTGCTGGTGGCGTCATCAGTACGAATGCATTCCTCGTGGTGGATACGTCTCCTGTGGCGCCGGCATTCAGTTCGCAACCAGCCTCACAGATCGTCCTCGTTGGTGGTACCGCCAGTTTTAGCGCCCAAGCCATCGGCACCGCGCCCATCAGTTATCAATGGTTTAAAAACGGTGCTCCCATTTCCGGGGCGACCTCGACTACGTTCAATGTCACGAATGTGCAGGTGACCGACAGCGGCACGAGCTACTCGGTCACAGCCTCGAATAGCGTCAACACCGTGACCAGCAGTGTTGCCGTGCTCACCGTGACGACTATTGTGCCCGTGGCCAATTCCGCCTATAACCTCACTGGTTTTGCCCAAGGCACCACTGGCGGCGGGGTGTTGCTGGATACCGACCCGGCGTATGCCAAGGTCACCACGCCCTTGGAACTGGCGAATGCCGTGATTTCCTTCAACAAAACTGGCGGCATCAAGGTCATTGAGATCATGAATGACCTCGACCTTGGTTGGAATGAGATCGGGGCCGCCGTGCAAAACCTTTCCAGCACTCCGTTCACATCGGCCGCCACGCCGCAATTACATCCGCGGCTGCTCACAACGGGAGTGAGCAAGATGGACATCAAATACAAAAATGGCGGGTTGACTATTTTCTCCACCAACGGCGCGACCATCCGCCACTGCACCTTCAATATCAAGAGCACCCATAATGTTATCGTTCGCAACCTGAAGTTCGACGAGATGTGGGAATGGGACGAGGCCAGCAAAGGCGGCTACGACAAGAACGACTGGGACTTCATCGACATCGGTAACGGCGGGGCGGTATCCAATGTCTGGATCGATCATTGCACCTTCACCAAATCCTACGATGGCATCCTTGATACGAAGGCCGGCAGCTCGGCCATCACGATTTCCTGGTGCAAATACATCGGCGACGACGGAGCGACCAATACCAATAGCTGGGTCCGGCAGCAGATCAATTTTCTGGAGCAGAGCCCGTCCAGTTATCCCATGTATAATTTTCTCCGCACCCATGGTTGCAGCGTCGAGGACATCGTGGCCATCATCCAGGCGCACGACAAAACCCACCTGGCGGGGGCGAATGAATTTGATTCGGGCAACGCAACCATTTCCATGACCTTTCACCACCTGTGGTTGGGTGTGTGGGATCGTTGTGTGCCGCGTTTGCGTGCCGGCAATGTGCATGATTACAATATCTACGTGGACGACACGCAGGTGCTCGCGGCCAAACGTTTGCGCGATATGCGCGCGGCGGCCATGACCACCGCCAATCAAAACACGTTGAACAATACCTACAGCTTCAATCCGCCGGTCAACGGCAGCATTTCCACCGAAGGCGGTGCATTGCTGGTCGAAAAATCCGTGTACATCGATTGCCTCTGGCCGTTGCGCAACAACCAGGCGGATCCTTCCAATCCCAATTACACTGGCAAGATCAAATCGACCGACAGCATCTATCAATTCGACAGCACTGTTGTACGCGGTGACAGCACCGATGCCGGCAATCCAATGGGCCCGTTTCAGGCCCCGGTCATCGCGTTCTCGTGGAACCTGCCCGGCAATCAACTGCCTTACAGCTACACACCGGATGATCCGGCACAACTTCAAGCCATCGTCACCAGCCCGACGGCAGGCGCGGGTGCGCATGTGCTGACGTGGGCCAAGACGAACTGGCTGATGACGACCTATCCGGCCACGGCTCCGTATGTGGTTGCCCAGCCACAAAATGCGACGGTCACGCCCGGCCAGAACGTTGTGTTCACCGTCATCGCCGGTGGCACCGGTCCGCTGGCCTATCAATGGTATTTCAATACCAACATGCTGGTCCCGGGCGCGACCAATTCCTCGCTTTCGCTGAACAATATCCAGTCCACCAATGCAGGCGCCTACCGGGTGGTTGTCACGAACACAGCGGGTTCCACCACCAGTTCGAACGCGTTCCTTACCGCTTCATCCGGCCTGCATGCCAAACCGCAGTTATCACAGGTTATTTTCACCAACGGAGCTTTCAGCCTGACCATCACCGGCGATTCAGGTGTGGACTACATCGTGCAGGCCTCCACGAACATGGTGAACTGGCAGAGCGTGTTCACCAATCACTTGCCCGTACCGCCGTTCAACTGGAGCGATCCCAATGCGGTCAGTTTTACCCGCCGGTTTTACAGAGTTGAACTTGGCCAGTAACTTTATTCCGCTGTATTCATCCAATATATAAACATGAGAAAATCACTATTGTCCCTGCCGCTGGCGTTGCTGGCTGCCGTTGCGGTTCATGCTGAAACCTCCGGTTGGGACCAAGTGCCACAGATTTTATCGCGCATCGTGCCGCCGAAATTTCCGTCACGCGAATTCGACATCACCAAGTACGGAGCGGTGGGTGACGGCAAGACGGATTGCACGGCTGCCATCGCCAAGGCGATCGATGCCTGTGTCAAAGCGGGCGGGGGACATGTCGTGGTGCCGGTGGGTGGCTTTTTGACTGGGCCAATCCAGTTGAGGAGCGGCGTGGATCTGCACCTGGCTGCCACCAACTCCACTTTGCTATTCAGCACCAATCCCAAAGCGTACCTGCCTGCCGTTTTCACGCGGTTCGAGGGCATCGAATGTTACAATTACTCTCCACTCATCCGCGCCTACGAGCAGCACGATGTCGCCATCACTGGTGAGGGCACTTTGGATGGGCAGGCCGATGATAGTTCCTGGTTGGCCTGGAAAGGCCGCAAGGGCGGGTCGAACAACCAGAATATCGCCCGCAAACGCCTTGACGATATGAACAATGCCAGTACACCGGTGAAGGACCGGGTGTTCGGCGAAGGTGATTTCCTGCGGCCTAATTTTGTCCAATTCCAGCGCTGTCAGAATGTCCTGATCGAGGGCGTGCATATTCGCCGCTCGCCGATGTGGGAACTGCACCCGCTGCTTTCCACCAACGTCATCGTCCGCGGCGTGGATATCTATTCCCACGGCGCGAACAATGATGGTTGCGATCCCGAAAGCTGCTGTGATGTGTTGATCGAGAAATGCCTGTTTGACACGGGCGATGATTGCATCGCCATCAAATCCGGCCGCAACAACGATGGTCGGCGCGTGGGGGTGCCGTCGCAGAACATCATCATCCGCGATTGCACGATGCATGATGGTCACGGTGGCACGACCATCGGCAGCGAGATTTCCGGTAGTTGCAGCAACGTGTTCGTGGAGAACTGCCAGATGGACAGCCCGGAACTGACCTGCGCGCTGCGACTCAAATCCAACGCCATGCGTGGCGGTGTGTTGCAAAACATTTTCATGCGCAATGTGAATGTCGGGCTCGTGAAAGATTCAGTGTTGCAGATCGATTTTCTCTACGAAGAAGGCGCGAAGGGTGAATTCAATCCCATCGCCAGAAATGTGGTGATGGATAACATCAAAGTGGCGCAGACACCGCGGGTGTTGAATGTGAAGGGTTTTCCTGCCGCCAAGATCAGCGATGTGCGGATCTATAACTCCAGCTTCAAGCAGGTGAAAAATCCGGATGTGGTGCTGAATGCGGACGTCAAACTGGTGGATTGTTCGCTGGAACCGGCGAAGTGAGCCGTCTTTTGTAACCGATGAAAATTATCGCCGCCAGATGGCCATCAGCTGCGATAATTTTATTTGCCGCGTTGCAGGCGGTTTTCGCCGTGCCCACGCTGCCGACAATCAATACGAATAATATTGTCAATATTATCAATTTTGGCGCGGTCAGCAGCACCACCTTGACCAATACCACGGCGATTCAGGCAGCCATCAATTTCGCGACCGCAACCAACGGCGGTTGCACCGTGGAGATCCCTGCGGGGACGTATTTGAGCGGTCCCCTGACGCTCAAGAGCAAGGTCAACCTGCAGGTCGATGCCGGGGCCACGCTGAAGATGCTTCCTTATACGAACTGGACTGGTACGACCACTTTCATCAGCGGCTCCAGCATCAGCGACGTGGAGATCAGCGGTTCCGGCACCATCGACGGCCAGGGGGCTGATTGGTGGGCAGCTTTTGACGCCAGTGGCATCTCGCGGCCAAATTTCATCCAGTTCAGCAGCTCCCATCGCATCTTGATCCAGGGCGTCACCCTGCAAAATCCACCGACGTTCCATATCATGATCAAGAACAACAATGACAATATCACCGTACGGGGCATCACCATCAACACGCCGGGAACTTCGCCGAACACCGATGGTTTTGACATCGCCTCCACCGGCGTGCTTATTCAAGACTCCTACATCAGTGACGGCGATGACAACGTGGAGATCGGCGGCAGCCAGGCGTGTGTCGATGTCACGATCACCAATTGCACCTTCGGCACCGGGCATGGAATTTCGTGCGGGAGCATCACGTCGGGCGGAGTCTCCAACATCACGGTGATCAATTGTTCGTTCAACGGCACGGATTACGGCATCCGGCTCAAATCCGACAATGCTTCCTCCGGGAGCGGCGCCGGCGGGCTGTGCCGGAATTTTTCATACTCCAATATCACGATGTCCAACATCGTAAAAGGGCCCATCATCATCTACAGCTATTACAACTGGTTTGGAACGCCCACCAGCATCACGCCCCAAATCGCCGCCTCCACCAACGCCGTGGTGCCGCCCGGTAACGCGGTCATCTGGCGCGACATCAATTTCAGCAATGTGACGATCTCGGCCAGCGGCCTGCTGGCGGGGATCGTCTGGGGGCGCGCTGAAATGCCGGTGACGAACGTGATCTTTGACCATGTGAATGTGACCGCTGCCAGGTCTTTTGATGTCTATCACGCGAAGGGAGTCCAGTTCATCGATTGCAATTTCCAGGTCAGCTCACCCAACAGCACGTTCTTGATGTATGACGCCGACGTGACGGTCTCCAATCGCTCGTTGGCTGCGAATCTGTCCACGTTTGACGGTCTGACGAGCAACGGCTACGGCAACATATTGTCTTTCTACAATGCGGGAGGCGCGATCAAGAACACCAATGCGCTGGATGATGGTCCGTTGTCACTCTCGGCCAGTACGTTCACGGTGAGCAACAACCTGACGCTGTTCACCAATACCGTTGTAAATTTTGCCCTGGGAACGAACACCACCAAACTGGCGGTGGTGGGAAATCTTGTGCTGGGCGGCACGAATAATATTTCATCTGGTGCTGGATTTACCAATGGCACTTACACGCTGATGACGTACACAGGTGGTTTGAGCGGGGGCTCGCCGGTGCTCGGAACGCAGCCAGCCGGGTACAATTACGCCTATGACACCAGCAGTGCCGGCTTGGTGAAATTGGTGGTCACCCCATTTGTGCCGCCAGCGCCCACGAATCTTCTGGCTAGCGCCACCAATCTGCTGGTCAATCTCAAATGGAATGCCGTGGGCAGTGCCGTCAGCTATAATGTGAAACGTGGCAGCGTGAATAATGGGCCATATCCAACGACCTTTAGCGTGGGGACAACAAATTATGTTGATGGTGCAGTCAGCAATGCTTTGACCTATTACTATGTCGTGACTGCGGTCAACACGGGCGGTGAAAGCACCAACTCGACGCAGGTCAGCGCGGTTCCGCTGCCGTCCAGGCAGCCTACGAACATCTTGGCGCAAGCTGTGGGGAATCAGTTGCAGCTATCCTGGCCGCAAAGCCATCTGGGCTGGCGGTTGCAAATCCAGACGAATAACGTGGCCACGGGCATTTTCACCAACTGGGCGACGGTGCCCAATTCTACGAACGTCAATGTGACGAATCTTGTCATCAACCCGATGAACGGATCTGTCTTCCTGCGGCTGGTTTATCCGTGAGGTAGGCGCTATTTCGCCGAGAGTTTTTCATCCAGCCAGGCTGCCAGTTTGCTTTGCCACTGCGGGTCGAATTTATTCCAATCGGCGATCCGGTGTGTGCCATTGGTGATCGTCACCATATCGCAAACCACACCCGCCGCCTGTAGCTTTGTCTGAAAGTCCGCGGTCTGGTTGTAATATACGCTCTTATCCGCATCGCCTTGCAGCAGGAAGAATGGCGGCAGACCTGACCGGATATAAGTGGTGGAAGACATCGCAATCATCAGCTTCACGGTGGCGGGGTCCAGCACCGCGCTGCCGGTGAGATTGGTCATGGAAGCCCATTTATCCAAGCCACGTCGTTCCGCATCTGCCACCAGATTCACTGGTGGCGCGATACCCACGACGGCCTGCACGCGCGTGTTTGTATCCGCAATGGTTCCGGCGAGCGTCGCCAGATGTCCGCCCGCCGAGTAACCGATAAGCGCGATATGTTCGGGGTCGCCCTTATATTCCGCCGCGTGATTTTTCACCCAGCGGATCGCTGTCTCCACGTCCTTGTAGCAAGCCGGCCAGCGGTTTTCGGGCGCGAGCCGGTAGTTGATGGTGAACCACGTGAAATTGGTCGCCGACGCCGCAAAAACCGGCACGATATCCGTCTCCTTGTCGCCGCCGCTCCAGCCGCCGCCATGGATGATGATGAGCACGGGAAACTTTCCGTCTCCCGCCGGAACGTGCGCATCGAGTAAAAGTTTTTCGCCGCCTGCCTCACCGTACTCGATGTTATGATGGGTCGCGCCGACTTTGGGGTCCATCGGGGGCAGGGTGGGATTCCAGCTATCCGTGCCGCCGAGGACTTTTTCCACGGTGATGCGTTTGGCTTCGGCCTCGGTAAGCTGTTTGGTCCAGTCGGGCCGGTTGGTCGGGCTGGCGCCCGCGCCGGTGGAATTGAATTCCGCATAGCGCATCGTGGTGTGTGCCTCAGGCTTGTTCCAGTCGTTCCAACCTTCCGGGCGCACGACTTCGGACATATCGCAATTCAGGTAGATGGTGCTGGCGTGAATCCGCCATGGCCGGCCGAGATAGGTTTTGGATTCCGGTTCACCGGTGATCTTGCAGTGCGAGAAGACATAGCCGAACGGGGCATCCTCCGGCGTGGAGGCGGCGGTCAGATAACCCGGGCGGAGCGAATGGATCTCACATTTTTCGAACCACGCCGTGGCCGCGCCAAAAATGAAATCTACGTGGCCACAAACGTAGCAGTTCTCAAAATATTGGCGGCCGCGATTCAGGAGGATGGTGTCCTGCCAGCCGAGGAAGCGGCAGTTGCGGAAGCTGGCGCGATCGCCATCCACGCGGATGGCCAGTGCCTGGCCGACGGGTCCGGCGGAGTTTTCAAACGTGACGTTCTCGGCCGAAAAATCATCCGCATCGATCGTCGTCGAGGGCGTCTTGAAGGTGCCGATGGGCTTGCCCTCGGCGTTTGTTATGCCGGCGTAAAGATTGAAGGAAAGGATCGTGTTGGTCGGGTTGTCGCCGACGAGCTTGAAAAAGCATTTTTCGCGCTGGATGTAGATCAACTCCTTGTAGGTGCCGGGGGCGATGTGGATGATGACGGGATTTTCACGGCTGCCCGAGGGCACGGACATGATGGCGGCCTGGACGGTGTGAAATTTGGCCGTGCCTCCGGCATCGACATAGAGATTGGTCTGGGCGGACAACTTCCCCGCGACCAAAAGGAGCAGGGCGGCGGTAAGAAATGTGTGCTTCATGCGAGGAAACTAAGCGAAGGTGCCCGCCGCCGCCACCGGGAAGTTTTTTGAATTCGTGCAAAGATGTTTGATGCTGCGCCGTCAGCCTGCCTGTTTGACGCTTGGAGCTTTGTGACGTCGGGCTTAAGCTGTGCGCGTGACTGAATCGGTTTTCCAATCACTTGCCGCCGCGGCGGCTGCCCGCCAGCCCGTGGCGTTGGGCGTCATCACGGGCGTGAAAGGTTCGAGCCCACAAAAGTTTGGGGCCAAGGCGCTGTTTTTTCCTGATCGGAAGATCAAGGGTACATTGGGCGGCGGTTGTCTTGAGGCCGAGGCGCAGAGGCTGGCACTCAATGCTCTCAAGACCGGCAAGCCGGAGACGTTCGAACTGGTACTAGACCATGATTTTGGCTGGGACGACGGCCTGATCTGCGGTGGCAAGGTGTGTGGTGTCATCATTCCCAACGCCCAGACGCTGGGCGAGACGTTTTGGAAGAACCTGGCCACTCGCGATGCCGCCAAAACCTGGGGCGTGAAGAAGGACTTTTCCGTCGCGGTCGGAGCGGATGCTGGAGACTGCCTGTACACCGAGACCATCATGCCGCCGTGCGCGCTGTGGATCGCCGGTTCGGGGCACATCGCGCAAGCGGTCGCGCCACTGGCGCTGCAATTGGATTTTGCGGTGACGATTTTTGACGACCGTCCGGAACTGGCGAACCATGACTTTTTCCCGGAAGCGGTCTCGGTGCGCACCGGCCATTGGGGAGAGCTCTGTAACGCTCCTTTTCCATCGGCTCCGACATTCGGCCTGATCGTGACCCGCGGACACAAGCACGATGCGCTGGTGTTGGAATCGTGGATCCACCGGCCGTTTCAATTCCTGGGCATGATCGGCAGCTCGCGCAAGGCCCGGACCATCACGGAACATTTCGTGAAGGCCAAGATCGCGACGCCGGAGCAGATGGCGCGCGTCGCGTGCCCGGTCGGCATCAAGATCCGTTCACAAAGTGTCACCGAGATCGCGGTGGATATCCTGGCCCAGTTCATCGATAAACGCGCTGAACTGGTCGATGAAAAACGGGCGTCCTCGGCGGGGGCGCTGGAGCTGACGGGGTGATTGTGGCCATAATGATGAGGTAAAAAACGGATTTTGGTATTAATGCATCAAAGTCCGTTTTGTGCCATCAGTCTATGCGGTGGAAAAGCGGCAGAGGGCTGCCGCAGTCCAAGACGCTGGCGCGTCGTTCGGCCGCCATGAGCCTGTTTGTGGCCATAACAGTTCTAAAACTGCCGAAGATGCTCTTGTCAGGGATTGTATTGCAGCCGGTAATACGCCGAGCTGGGGATGACTCCGAGGTCGCTGAAATCATCCACGCACTTGAACAGGCCGTTGGACGGCGTATTTGTGGTCAGGATGATGGCCCAATCAACCAGGTTCGTGGAGCGTTGCACGCTGTAATTGTATCCGGGGATGCCGGCAAAATTCACCGTGGCCGTGCTGCCGGCGACACTGACGCTGGCGTTCTGTCCGGTGAGGAAAGCTTGTGAAGTCAGCGTGATGGTGCCCGTCGTGCTGCCGCCGGAACCATCGCTCACGGTGTAGGTGAGCTGGTCATTCACAAAGCTGGTGTTGTAATACATGTTGAAGCCGCCATTGGTGGTCAACGTGATGCCGTTGGTGCTGGTGCTGAAACTGACCAGGGCTACGGTGTCGCCGTCCGCGTCGGACGTGTTGGTCAGCAGGTCGCTCAATTTGAATTTGAAGGTGTTCACCGGGCCGCGATAGTAACCCACGTTGTTCGCCACGGGCGGATGATTGGTGACGACCTGCGCCAGAGAGTTGCTGCTGGCGAGATAGTTCACATCGCCGCCATAGACCACGGTGATGGTGTTCGTGCCACGCGGCAGCGCGTTGAGGCCGGTGCTGGTGGCCATGCCGGATACGAGAGTGTTGGTGCTGAAGGGCGTCGCACCGTTGTAGAACGTCACGGAACCGGTGGCGTCGGTGGGGGTGATATTCGCAATAAATGTCAGGTTATCCAGATAACCGGCGGGATTCGAAGAAGAGGAAAGCATCACCGTGGTACCGGCCTGCGTGATGGTCACCGAACCACTGGCGCCAGTCAGCGAGTAATTGGACGCCTGGATGCCTCCGAGGGCGAGCGTGCCGAGCGACGTGATCGCCTGGGTGCCGATGCTTGAGTCTGCCAGTCCGGCGGTGCCGCTCGCCACGGTCACATTATCGCTGCCCACGATGTTGGCGACGGAAAGGATCGCGGCTGCGGCATTCGTGGTCCCGTCATAACCGCGCGAGCCGGTCAGGCTGACGGTCAAAGGATTCACCGTCAATGTGCCGGCAATATTAGTGATTGAATAATTTCCCGCAGTGAACGTCCCACCCGTGGCTGCGCTGGGCGTCAGGCTGTAGGTGTTTGTTCCATCAGTTGCTGCTGTGCCGCCGCTGGCGGTGATGGTCACTGTGCCGATGGTCTCGCTGTTCTGCAGTCCGCTGCTGGAGAAGGCGGTGGAACCGGCGCCGTAGGATTTGGTCTGGCCATAGGTCTTGGTGTCGTTATTGGCAGTGACACTTAGCCCGCGTTGGTTGACCTGCTGGCCGCCGCTCACTGTGCCGGAGCTGGCCGCGTTGGCTGCGTTGCCGCCAAAATCTGCCGTGACCGTGTAGGCGGAGCCACCGGAGTAGGGCAGGGTGCTGGTCGTCAGGTCGGCCGCACCCGAGGATGTGACGGCGGTACCGATGGAGATACCATTGGTCTTGAAGGTGATGGTCGAGCCGTTGCCCGGGTCAGGGCTAACGACCGCATGGAAAGTGAGGGAATCACCGTATGTCGAAGGGCTGGTTCCTGCCGGGCGGGTGAGTGTGGTGGTCGTTGTGTTTTGCACGGTGAGAGTCACGTTTCCGCCACTGGTGGAGATCGAAGCCGTCGTTCCGCTGGCGAACGAGCCAGTATCAACCACCGGGGTGGTGTTGAAAGTGCCGGTGCTTCCGGAGGCAGTATAAGTCGCCAACGTGTAGGTTCCGGTGCCCAAGTTTGACGGCAAGTTGAGGTGCACCACGTTTGCATTCAGAGTCAAGGTGCCACCAATCGCGAGCGGTGAACCTTGGGTGAATACGGCCAGCGCACTGGCGCTATAGGTCACGTTGCCGGCGATGCGGCCCGAGCCACCGAGCGTGGCCCCGCTACTGACGGATACCGCGCCGGTGCCGGTGCCGCTGGAGCTATCACTAGTGCTGCCGCCATTGACCAGAAGCGTGCCGCCGGTCACCGTGGTCACACCACCGTAAGTGTTTTTTCCGGACAGGGTCAATTTGCCGCTGCCGACCTTGGTCAGTGCCAGCGAAGTCGAACTGCCGGAGTTTTGGATGACGCCCGCGAAAGTGCCATCGGGATTGGAACCGGCGGTGCCTACGGTCAATGTCTTGGCTGAAGACGAGCTGTTATCCACGATGCTCGAACCTGTGCCGCTGCTGGTCAGGCCGTTGATGGTCTGATTTTGCCCGGCCAGATCGAAGGTGGCCGTGTCGGGTGAAGTCGGATTCAACGTCACAATGCCTTTGCCGGCGCCGATGGGAATGGCCGTGGCGCTGCCGACCTTGAGAGTGCCCTGGCTGATGGTGGTGTTGCCGGAGTAAGTATTGCCGCTGCTGGCCTTGCTTAAAGTGGCCGCACCAGAGCTGGTGCCCACCTTGGTCACGCCGAAATTACCGGTGACCGCACCGGAAACGTTGACTGACCCGGAACCTGTGCTCGTATCGATGGTCAAGTTGTCGCTCAAAGAAATTGCACCGCTGTACACGTAAGATGAGTTGCCTGCAGCCCCGATTGTTTTCACGCCGCTTGAGCCGGAGGCGACGCTGATGTTGTTCGCCATGGTGCCGCTACCGCCACTGATATTCAGGATTGCACTTGCGGTGCCGGTCGTATCGCCCAAGGTCACATCGCCCGCGCCAAGTGCTGTCACGCTACCGGCGGTGAGCGTGCCTGCCTTGATGGTGGTGCCCACCGAGCCGCTGGCTGCCGGGCCATAGGTATCGGTGGTGCTCAATTTCAGCGTGCCGGTTCCCAGCTTGGTCAAAGTGAATGTGCTGCCGCTGACTGCGCCGCCTACGGTCAAAGTGCCGCCGCTGATGGTCACCTGCCGGCTCGCATTCATCGCCACCGCTCCGGAACCGAAGGTGAGGTCCTTGGTGCCTGTGAAAGTGAAGTCGCCATTCCAAGCCTGCGGGTAACTACCCATCGTGATGGCCGAGCCAGTGGTATTGTCAATCGTTCCGCCAGCGATGGTCAACATGCCGGCGGTCGAGCCAAGCGCGCTGGCGTTGTTGATATTGAGCGTACCTGCGTTCAAAGTGACACCGCCCGAGTTGGTGTTCGCACCGGAAAGGGTCAGTGCGCCGGTACCGTTCTTGACGAGTTTGCCGCTGCCGGTGGAGTTGGTCATCGACCCGCTGATGGTCGAGGCGCCGGTGCCGTCCACGGTAATCGTCTGGGCTTTGAGATCGAGGGTGGTGCCCGAAAGCGTCACACTGCCGCCGGCGTTGGCAAAGAGGGTGACGGCATCATCGAGAAATATGTTGCCGGAATAGACCGCCGTGCCGGTGGTGGAGGCGGTGTTGGCGATGATCTTGGTGCCGGTGCTGCCAACGCGGACATTGATCTTGGTGGCCAGCGTCAGGCCGCCATTCAGATTCAGATTGGCACCGATGCCAGTGGCCGTCGTGTCGCCGAGGCGGATGAATGTATTGTTGGTCACGGCGTTGTTGGTGGCACATTGGAGCGTACCGGCATTGATGTACGTATCACCGCCGTAGGTATTGGTGGCGGTAAAAATCACCAGGCTGCTGCCGTTGATGGATACGCTGTTCGTACCGTTGTTGCCGCTGCTTGAGATGACGTCGCCAAAAGAGAGCGTCTTGTTGTTGCTGCCAAAGATCTGCAACTGCGTGGTGCCGACAAGATCGACCTTGGTGCCGGTACTGATGATGATGTTGCCGTTGACGGGATCGATTTCGCCCTTGCTGCCGGCGCCGGTTCCGCTCAAGCCCAGCACCTGGCCGCTGGCGAGGGTGATGGTCTGGGTGAGGAAGGAATCATTCTCGATGCGCGGAAAGTTGCCGCCGAAATCGAAGAGGGTAAAGCCGTTACCGGTGATGGTGAAGGCCGTATCGTTGGCCGAGGAGCCGTCCGTGCCATTGCCAGCGGCATTGCTGTCCTGATACGTGATCCGGTAGCAGTGATAGCTGGAGACGTCGTTGCTGGACGTGGTCGAGCCGGTGCCGCCTGCCGCCTTGAAACCTTGTCCGAAGAACAGGTTGCGCTCATCAACACCCGGCCCGGTACCATTATCCCAGTTGCCGGTGACGCTCCATAACGAACTAGTGGTTCCTTTCCAGCCGGTCCCGTTGATGGTTGCACCGAACACGGGGTTGATGGCCGTGAACAGCAAAAATGCCAGCAACAGCGTCGGGCTGGTCTGGCTTGGAGAGGTGAAAGGTTGTTTCATGGTTCTTCTCTGATTGATTCTGATTTGTCTAAAACTCGCTGGTCAGGCGTTTTTGATTCCTTCGGTCATCAATGCCAAAAAAGACACGCCGGGAGTTCTGATTGCTCCAGACGGGCAGTTTTGGCGGCTTGTGGGTTGGGTGGAACGTCGCCGACCTGATACGGTTGGTCAAGTTTTTTGCCAAGCATGTTTTTAAGGGTTGGCCTTAAAAATAAACCAGTTGGGCGGCGCCGTGAACCGCATATTTGTGCCGAACTGCCGGCAGGCCGGGTGGCATTTTCGTGCGGGTTTGCAGCCGGCGGGGAAGACTGGTAAAACATCGCCGTGAATTTGACCTTCCGTCTCCGGTTTGTGACCCAACCTGGACAATCGCTCGCGCTGGCCGGTGACCACCCGCTGCCTGCCCATGCCGTGCCGCTGCAGTTTCTTGACCGCGAACATTGGCAGGTCACGGTTCCGCTCGCCGCCCAGGCCTGCGCCACTGCGTTCAGCTACAGCTACAGCTTTCGCAACGGCGGCGCACAGGCGACCGATTGGGGGCGGGACCGCCGCCTGCGCCCGGCGGATTTCACCTGTGCAGAATTGCTGGTGATCGATTCGTGGAATGCGCCCGCTTTTTTTGCCAACGCCTTTGCCACCGCGCCCTTCAAAAAGGTCCTGCTTGCGGAACATTTCACGGAATTCAAAACCACCGCGCCAAAAAATCCTACGCATACCTTTCGCGTCAAAGCGCCGCTCCTGGGGAAGAATCAAACGCTCTGTCTTATTGGCGAGGGCGTGGTTCTGGGAAACTGGCAGACGGCGAGTCCGATTTTGCTCAACCGGATTGCAGGCGAGGATGATCTGTCCGTGAAACTGGACTTGCGCGGGCAGGCGTTTCCGTTCGCTTACAAGTACGGGGTGTATGATGTCGCGCAGAAGGCCCTTGTCCGGTTTGAAGACGGCGCCAACCGTATTTTGAACGACAAGATCGAGCGCGACAAACATACGCTCGTGAATGACGGATTCGCCAACCTGCCGGTGGAGCAATGGCGTGGCGCGGGTGTGGCGGTGCCGGTGTTCAGCCTGCGCAGCGAAAATAATTTTGGCGTGGGTGAATTTCTCGACCTTAAGCCGCTGGCTGACTGGGGAAAACAGGTCGGGCTCAAGCTCATCCAGCTTCTGCCGGTCAACGACACGGTCGCGACGAATTCGTGGAAGGACTCGTATCCCTATGCCGCCATTTCCGCCTTCGCGATGCATCCACAGTATCTGAACCTGGCTGCTGTTGTGGACCCGAAAAACCGGCGGCACCTCAAACCGCTCGAAGCTGAGCGCCAGCGTTTGAACAAGCTCAAAACGGTGGATTATGAGGCGGTGATGGCGGTGAAGCTGGCGTTCTTGCGGAAGATTTTCCCCTCGCAAAAGGCCGCAACGTTCCGCACAAAGGAGTACAAACAGTTTTTTGCCGAAAACGAACACTGGCTCGTGCCCTATGCCGCTTTCTGCTTTCTGCGTGATAAATTTGGCACGGCGGATTTCAGCCGTTGGCCGGAGCACAAAACGTTTAACGCCGAGAAGATCGCGGCGCTGTCGAAACGGAATGAGGAGGTCGCGTTCCATTATTTTATCCAGTTCCACCTGCACCTGCAATTGAAGGAAGCGACCGCGTATGCGCACGCCCATGGACTGGTCGTGAAGGGCGACATCGCCATCGGCGTGTACCGGCATGGCGCGGATGCGTGGCAATCGCCGGAGCTGTATCACATGGACATGCAGGCGGGCGCGCCGCCCGACCCGTTCGCGGCCAAGGGGCAGAACTGGGGTTTCCCGACCTACAACTGGCCGCGCATGGCGGCGGATGGTTTCACGTGGTGGAAGCGCCGCTTTGAGCAGATGGGGAATTATTTCGATGCGTTCCGCATCGACCATATCCTCGGGTTCTTCCGCATCTGGAGCAGTCCCGCGCATGCGGTGGAGGGCATCCTTGGATATTTTGTGCCGGCGATCGCGATCGAGCCGGGGGAATTCGCCGCGCGTGGCATCGCCTTCAACCATGAGCGTTTCACCAAGCCGTTCATCACCGACGAGGTGCTGGCGGAAATTTTTGGCGACGACTCGGAATTTGTCCGGGCCGAATTTTTGGATGCGACCGGCGATGACCAGTACCGGCTCAAGCCCGCATTCGCCACGCAACGGCAGGTGGAGAATCATTTTGCCACGCGCCCGCAGAACGAGCGCAACGCGAAATTGAAGGTCGGGCTGTTCGACCTGATCAGCAATGTGCTGGTGTTCGACGTGGGCGGGAAGTTCCATTTCCGTTTTTCGGTCGAGCAGACGCTGTCTTTCAAGGACCTGTCCGGTGAGCAGCAGGCGCGGTTGCGCGAACTGTACGTGGATTATTTCTTTCGGCGGCAGGACGATTTCTGGATGCGCGAGGCCATGCAAAAGCTCCCGGCGCTCAAGCGCGTCACGAACATGCTCATCTGCGGCGAGGACCTGGGCCTGGTGCCAGCCTGTGTGCCGGAGGTAATGCGCGACCTGGGTTTCCTGAGCCTGGAAATCCAGCGGATGCCGAAGAATCCCGGCCAGGCATTTTCGCGCCCGGCGGATGCGCCGTATCTGAGCGTGGTCACGCCCTCGACGCACGACATGAGCACGATCCGCGGCTGGTGGACGGAGGACCGCGCGTTGACGCAGCGATTCTACAACCAAGGGCTCGGCCGGTATGGTGATGCTCCGCATGAGGCGGCGCCGGAGACGGTCGAGGCGGTCGTGCGCCAGCATCTGGCCTCACCGGCGATGTGGAGCATCTTCCAGTTGCAGGATCTGTTGGGGATGGATGGGAAAATCCGCCGGAAGGACGTGGATGCCGAGCGGATCAATGTGCCGGCCATTCCCAATTATTACTGGCGTTACCGGCTGCACCTGACGCTGGAGAAGCTGGCGCAGGCCAAGGTGTTCAATTCAAAGTTGGCGCAACTGCTGCGCGAGCATCGGCGCTGATCAGAAAAATAAAAAGCCCCGGAAAATCCGGGGCTTTTTTATTTACAGAATTTCTTACCGCCGGCGGCGGACGATGTAAAGCAACGCGAGACCACCAGTGGCGGCGAGCGCGATGGAGGTCGGTTCCGGCACGGTCGTGATCGTCAGGTTGTTGAAATAGAGGTTAGCATTGTCACCCAACGTGCGGGAACTGCCGCCGTTGAGGGAGTAGAGGTCAACGCGCGAGATGTTGTTGTTGGACAATAAATCCCCGGTGCCGACGGAATCCAGGGCCGCCGCCAGAGTGTTGCCCTGGAAAAGCGAGAAGGACCAGGCATTGCCAGCACCCTGCGTGAACAGCACCGTCAGCGGACCGGACGAAAAGCCGGCGCCGGTATCCACCTGCGTGCCCGAAACATTGATGAAATAGTCGTTGGCGCCGCCGTTGAAGTAGAACTGGAAGAGATCGACCGCCGAACTGTTTTGCAGACTGAAACCGACCCGTCCACCGTTGTCGGTGACATTCCCGTTCTGCATCTGGACGGAGAACGTCTGGCCTGAGGTCAGGGAACCACCGGAGAAGGGCAGGATGGCCGAGGACATGGCACTGGCCCCGTTGTTGGCGTAAAAGCCGAAAGCATTGCCACTGCCGCTGTTGATGTTGGGACTGCCGCCGAGGAACTGGCCGGAAAATCCGCCGTTGGGCGTGGTGTTGTTGTAGGACCAACTGCCGAAGCCGGTGCCGTTGTTGGGTGCCTGGGGCCAGGATGAATAGTTGCCCGCGTTGTCAGCGGCGTTGGTGACGGTCTGGGCTTCGATCGACGAGGTGAAAACGACTGCCATGGCAGCCATTCCTACATTAAACAGCAGTTTCATGAGGCTCTTGGGTTCTGAAATTCACTCTAATTAAACTTGGGTTTGCTGGCAAGTGCCACCCGCATATTCATGCGGTCAGGGGATCAACTGGACCTTGAAATAGCGGACGGTGTTGGTCGGGTTGTTCGTATAGGTCAGGGTTGGGACGGTCGCTGTGACCATGCCGCTGTAGGCCGTGAACGGCATCGCGAGATTGGTCGTGGACCAGACGCGGTAGGTCAGGCCGGAGACGCTGGACCAATTCAACACGTTGGGCGAGGCCATGTTAGCGACCGGAATCCAGGCGGGGTTCAGGAGGAGAATCCCAGTGCTGGTGCTGGCGGCGCTTTCGCTGCCGGCGTTGTTCACCGCCGCGACGGTCACGTAAAGCCGGGTGCCGAACGTGTTCGTCACACCCAGGGAGGTGCCATTGATGATGCCATTGAAGACATCCGAGCCGCCGGGTGTCGTGCCGACCCAGACGTGGTAGCCGGAAATGCCGCCTTCCGTATCCGTGACAGCGGACCAGGTGAACGTGGCGTTATTGGCGAAGACGTAATTGTTCGTGGAGCCGATGACCGGTGTTGCTGGCGCGGGCGGCGGGGTGACGTCATAGAGTTTCAGGTACTGCGCCTCGAATGGATTGCTGGCCCAGCCGCCGTTCGTCGTGGGGACGGGGTTGAGCGAAACAAAGACGCCATTCGCCAGCACGTTGCTGCCGGCGATGCCGCCGCCCCAGAGCCACGCGTTACGGCGGTTGCCATTGATCGCGGTGTAGGCGGCGATGTTCTTCACGTTGTAGATGCGGTCCGGCTTGATGCCGAAAAGGTTCACGCCGTTCTGCGTGATGTTGACGTTGAAATTGCCGGACTGCGTGTTGTTGCGGTCGAGGGTCGTGAAGGCGAAGACGACATCGTTGAAATTCGGCGCGCCGTTGGGCATCACATATTTCGCCACAGAAAAAATGGACGGCTGCGCGCCGCTGCCGCCGGTCTGGTCGAGAAAATAGCGGTTGGAACTGCGGAGGGCAGGGCTGAAATTGCGCGCCTGGTTGATGCCCGCGTAGACCGGCCAGAGCTGGTCGAGCGCGTAGGTGCGGTTGGCCGGGTTCAATATCGGCTGCATGGAATTGAACTTTTTGAAGTGCGGGATGTTCTTGCCGAAGTTCAGTTCGTAATTGTCGAAGCCGAAGCTGGTCGAGATGCCGAGTTCCTCGCCGTAGAAGGTCATCGGCGCGCCGTCAATCGTGCTGCACGCTGCGTAGCGGATGAGCGCGAGATAGGGATCGCTGTAGGTCTCCTCGTCGTGCGAGGTGTTGTTCAGGAGCACGAGGCTCTGGCCGTAGGCGGTGCGGCGGGCTTCAAAGATGTTCCGGTAATCCGTCGCCGTCGAAGCGGATTGCAGCGGGAAGACGATGTTCTCGTTGAGGATATCGAAATGCCGGTTGGAGCGATAGGTCACCGCGCCGCCGTCCAACGATTCGGTCATGAACACGAAATCCCATTTGCGCGTGCGGACCTTGTTGATGATGTATTCCCAGCATTGCGGCGGCAGGCCCTGGCCGAAATCCGCGCGCAGACCGTCGATGCCTTTGTAGGTCTGGTTAGCGGGAGTGCCTTGCGGACAGCCGGTCTTGTCGAGCCAGTACAGGAGGCAATCTGAAAAATAGCGCCAGGTGTTCTGGGTGATGCGGTCGAAGTTGCCCGTCGCGGTTGAGTAATCAAACGTGTCGGCCTCGCTGAGGTAATTGCCGTTATCGCTCGGGTTCTGGCAGACGAGGGCGGAATAACGGCCGAAGAAAATATCGAACACGTCGCCGAACTTGCCGAAATCACCGCGGTCCGGCGCTACGGCGATGTCCAGCGCGCTGCTGGCGCGCTGGCAATAGTCATTCGTCATCGAGAAGAAGCGCGCTTCTTTGTTGCGGATCTCGTCGGTCGGCGCGGCGTTGGTGGCAAAGTAATAAACGCCGCTGGCGTCCAGCTCCGCGTCGTAGGCGGTGTGGTTGAACGGTTCATCGAGCATCACGTTCATGCCCGCCGCGTCCGCCGCCGCGACAAAGTTCGTGAATTCGACCAACGCCGCGTCGCGGGTGTTGGCCTTGCTCAGGAGCGGGTTGATCTGGAAGAAATTTTTGACGGAATACGGGCTGCCCACGGAGTAGGGCGCGCTGGTGTTGGGGTCGATCTGGCGGCCATCGATGCCGATGGGGTGGATGGGCTGGAACCACAGCCAGTTCACGCCGAGGTTTTGGGCGTATTGGAGATTGAAGCGGTTCGTCACCGCATCGTAAGGCCGTGAGCCGGGACCGTTGTAGAGGTCGGTGAAAGTGCTGCGGTCGTTCTGGCCGGAGCCGGCGGCGTCGATATTCATCGCGTTCAGTTCGTACATGACGATGTTGCGCGCCTTGGTGGGGGTGACGACGATCGCGTGGTCGCGCCGGCCGGAGCTGCCGCCGGAATACCAGTACCAGTTGGTGTTGCCGATGATCTTGAAGCGGGCGGTGAGGCGATACGCGCCGGTCTTGGTGGCGTTGAGTAGCAGGGAGTATTGCCCGCCGCCGAGATTCGTCATGGTGTAAGCCTTGTAATAATTATTGTCATCGCCGGCGGGGATCAGGTTTCCGTCGGGCGGCACAATGCCGTCCTCGATGCCGTCGCCGTTGGCGTCCAGGGTGGCGCGGTCACGGCGGTTCAGGTTGGAGAAGATCTCGACGTTGGTGACCGTGCCGGCGTTGGGGGAGAACAGCATCGTCAGCGGCATGGCGTCATTGTTCAGCTCGTTCACGAAAACGTGCGTGGTGGTGTAATCGGCATTCACGCCGTTCACGGTCAGGACGGGCGTGCCGATGGCGTTGTTGGTGACCGCGAAGGTGAAATGGCTGGCGGCCGCGGTGTTGGACGTGCCGGTGGCGGTGCTGCCGGCGTTGTTGCCGTAGAGCCAGGTATCGGTCGCGCCGGTCGAGCCGGAGCCATCGAAGTTAAGCAGGAAAAAATACTGCACGGTGTCATTCGCGTTGAACAGGGAGCCGTTCAGCGAGGCCTGCCAGTATTGGTTGCCGTTGCCGCTGTTGTTGGAATAGAAGGTGAGATTCGTGCTGCTCCAGGCGGTTTGCGCGGTGGTCTTGTAATACAGCGTCCCGCCGGTCTGGTTCAGGCGCTGGGTGTTGCCATTGCCGGTGTCGAATTTCCAGGTGCCGGTGTAAAATTTGATGGCCGTGCTGGTCCCGATGGCGAATTCCGGGTTCCGCATGTTGAAGCCGAGGTCGCCGGTGTTATCGGGGATGTGCCAGACGGTCGCGAGCGTGGCATCGGCGCGGAAAGACAAATTGAAAAAAACAACGGCGGCAGCGATGCGCAAAAGGGTCATGTGTTTCATGGAACCCCGGTACTGTATCAGTGTATGCCGGGAAAAGCCTTCTGCATATTTGTGCGGTGGGTGGGGCGGTGGCATCTGCGAAAGGACAGAGGTGTAAATACCGGGACTGACCCCTTTACGGATCAGAATTGGCTTCTTTGATTATCTTAACACGTACTGGATCAGAAGTTAGAACTGTTAAATTGGTATTTGATTCGTACAAAGTATGCGAATTAGTCATCGCGCAGACATCGGGGACGCCATTTGTAAAAGGCACACATATTTTAATTTTTACTTCAAGCTCGTAAACTCCTTCAGTTCTAATCTCAAAAAACTCGTCAGGGCAAAATAATCTATATGACTCAGATCCTATGACGGTCTTTTGCTTGAGTTCTTCATAATCCTTCAAGCTTCGGGGCACGGCTGTGGCCTGGCTGTTATTACGACCAGATGCAGTCTTTGTAATTTTCTGGCCTTTGTCATTGAAGAGATTGAATTCAAATGCTTGATATTGAGGGAAAGCCAAATACTTCACAGAAGTGGCGTTCGTTGCGTTAGGGAATGTAAATGAGTTGTTTAAAACCCTGTAATATAACATTTCCTTTGAACTAAATTGAAGTTGCGGATGAAAATCTTTTTGAGTACGCAAAGAAAATGTAAGAAGTTTTGTGGCAAGTACGCCGTTGGTTAGAGGGGCTGATCGGCTGGCTGGAGCGGCAGCAAAAAAAGTTAAGTATAAAATAAGTGCAAATAGGTTTTGTTTCATAAAATATTGTCACTTTATATCAGTCCACAGGGGGAACGCAGTACTGGGCTTGCCTCGATTTGGTGGACAGGGTGTGAGTGCATGAGACATGGGTATTGTTAGTTCAGGTTGGTTTCAAAGTCCACAGGGGATTGATAGCCTACCATCCCCTCGTCCGGCCTCCGGCCACCTTCTCCCCGGAGGGGAGAAGGAATATTTTTTAGGGCGTTTACCCGGGGTAGCTCGGCGGTGCCTCGCAACCCCGGCTAATTTCCTTTGCCCCGTTGGGGCAAGGAGCGAGCCGGACGGCGGCGGTATTTGATGGTCAAAATTTGCAGTGACGATATTTAAGTTTTTTAGTTTTGCGTTTTTGAAGGCTTAAAATGCGGTTCTTGCCTTTGTTTATAATGAGATTGTGGGTTTTTAGATTTTTTCAAAAAAGTGGGGGTAATTCGTACGGTACGAATTCGGTTTTTTGGGAGGTGTGGTATAAGGGTGGTTGCGACGGTGATCTGGCGACAGGTTGCTGGTGGTTCTTTGACATGCGGGATGTGGGCCAATGATGAATGAGCGAATGACGAATTGGTTGGAGACGACATTGGCCAGGCAGGATGTTGTGGTTGCAGAGTCACGCACGGCTCGCGGGGACGCTCGCCCCACCAGCCATCGGTTTATGTGAAAAGGGCCGTAAAAACATAAAAATTAAACCAGATTAAACCAAATTAAGCCTCTGCTTTTTTAGCCACAGATGAAACACAGATCGGGGAAAAGGTCTCACAGAAGCAAAGTACTTGCGTACGGCCACCAGAACACAAAGGTGAAAATCCTGCCCCAGCCGCGGTGGATTGGGCACGGGACGGGTGGGAATTTTGGCCAAATTAAACCGGATTAAACCGAATTAAACCAAATCAAGGTTAATCAAGGTGGTTTTAGAAAGTGGCGAGCCGCCATGGGCCATCATGGAGCCCTGATTCTCCGGCGGTCATAGACCGCCGCTACAGGTTCTGGCGGACGGCCAAGGTCAGGGCACCATCTGGATCTCGTAGAACTTTTGATCCATCGGGTTCGGGTCGTAGTAGTAGGTCGAGGAGCCGGAGCCGGGGATGACGTCGCTGATGGGCTGGAACGGCTGCGTGAGGTTGGTGGTGGCGAGTACCTGGTAGTTCAGGCCGGGCGCGCTGTCCCAGACGACGAGCTGGTTGTTGTTCGCCAGGCCGGAGATGCGGAGCGGCGGCGCGACGGTGAGCAGGCGGGTATCGCTGATGGGCACAAGGGCGTTCGTATAGATGACCTGGATGAGGTTGGTGCCGAGCGGCGGATTGTTCCAGTTGTACTGGATGGTCTTGAGGCTGGGGCAGTAGCTCTGGTTGCCGCCCGCAGGCTGCAGGATGTAGGAACCCTGCGGCTGGAGGACGCCGTTGATGAGGATGTTGAAATTCGTCTTGGCGGAGGCCAGCGAGGAACTGAAGCAGGCCTGGATAAGGTACGTCATGTTGGTGCTGTAGGTGAGCACCATGCCGTTCGTGGCGGGGCTGGCGAAGGAGACGATCTGCGCGGGGGCGAGCGTATTGACCGTGCGCGTGAGCGTGGTCATCCGGTTCGGGTAAACGCTGGTCGCAAATTCCTTCAGCCGCACGTTGATGGTGCCGGTACCGCTGGTCGGGACGTTGGTGTAAACGAAGCGGAATTCCTGCGGATAATTCGGATATTGCGCGCTCAGGGTCGCGTCCGGCGTGACAGCATTGGCGGCGACGTAGATGGGGACGCCGTTGGAGTTGCCGTTGCCCCAGGCTTTGCTGGTGTTGGTGTCGTCGTTGCTCGAGTCGCCGTCCTGGATGTTGAAATCCACGCCGGTCACGGTGCTGTCCGCGCGGACGACCACGGTGTAGGTGCTGCCGGTGATGTTCGCGCCATCGGCGGTCGGGAACGCGATGACGCCGGTCGGCAATGCGCCGTCGTAGTAGAAGGTCTGGAGGAAGGTGTTGTACACGGACGACTGGTTCGTGCGCGGCAGGAAGGTCCGGGCGCGGATGATATGGAAGCCGGACTGCAGGCCGACGGTCATATTGTTCGTGTTCAAATCATTGTGCAGCCACACGACGGCGTTGTTCGGATTAAAATTGGTGATGGCCATCTGTGTCAGGCCGTAGAGTTTCGCGCCGGTGGATTCGCTGTCGGGAATCGTGGCGCTGCCGCTGTAGAACAGCGCGACTTTGTAGCGCACCTGGGTGGTGTCGGCTTGCGCGGGGATGGTGCCTTTCCACCAGTCGATGTTGTTGACGGCGCTGTCGTGGTCGAGGAAGTGGGCCTGCACCACCTTGGTCGTGCCTTTGCCGACGCCGTAGGCGCCTTCGGGATTCGAGCCATCGGTCGTGTAGTAGATGTAGCAGGTGTTGATCTGGAACTGGTAGCCGACCTTGACGTAGATGTCGGCGGATTGGCCAGCGGTAGGATTCAACGGCATGCGCTGGGTGGCGGTGTTGTTGGACGGGAGGGCGGTGTTGGTCGCGGCTGGGTCGTGATAGACGAACGCGGCGGTGTCATAGCTGATGCCCTGGCCGGTGCCCGCGCCACTGACGATCTGGCTGGAACCTCCGACGGTGTAGTAATAGGTCTCGGCGCCGAGCGAAACGATGTTGTTGCTCAGAGTGTTTTTGGCCGCGAATTTTTCCGGGCCGTTGCGGAATTGGAACGCCGATTGTTCGTAGCCGAGGAACACGTCGGTCGCGTAGCCGGGCTTGTTGTCGCGCAGGTCGAGGTAATTTGTGGGCGCGGTGCCGTTGAAGGTGAGGGGACCGAGGCCCATCTGGCTGTTCAGGTCGATGCCGCCGTCGAGTTTGACGAGCGTGTTCACGCAGGAGGCGTCGCTACGGACGATGATGTCGAAATTCGCGTTGGTCACCACGGGGATGTCGATGGCGTAGGTCAGGTTGGTGATGTGGGTGCCGCCGATGACGTTGCCGCTGGTATCCACGCTGCCGCGCATCTTGAAGGGGAAGATGGGATTGTAATTGGGGTCGCCGTTCACGCCATCAGTGCGGGTGACGACGATGTGCGGCACTTCGTTGCTGCCCTGACGGAGGATGATGGCATTGGTGGAGACATTGGCGCGGCTGGGCTCCGGCCATTGATAACCGTAAATCATCCACGCGGCGCTGGGGCAGTTCAGTTCGATCGCACCGCCGCCAGTCGGAATGGTCTGGCTGCCGACGTAGATCAAACGTTGCGCGGGGTCGGCATTGTTGATGGAAGTGGACGCCTGGGCGGCGCTCAGGCTGGTGGTCGCGGCATGGACGAGCAATTTCTTGTACGCGCGGCCGCCGGTGGGCGAGGAACTGGCCAGTTGGACCAGCACCGAGCCGGGCGGGAAGCCGACGGCCAGACCCTGGTTCTTCGAATTGGAAATAGAAATGCCGCCGTAGTAGCCATCGTAGGTCTGACCCACGCCGTCATCAAACGTGATGTCGGCGGGATAACTGGTGCGCGTGTTGATGACGCAGAGGGCGACGCCCTGGTTCTGCGCGCTGTTGCCCTCGCGATAATCGTAGCGTTCGAAGGCGATGATATTCGCATCGCTCCAGCGCGGGTTGGTGCCGCCGCGGGCGAGCTGGTTGTGGAGATACATCGTGTCAGGGAGCGAGTTGTCGCCGAATTCGCCGAGGTAATCGGCGTAGCTGACCACGGGCGTGCCGCCGGAGGAATTGTGATTGAAGCCGTCGGAATAGGTCATCGGCAGACCCTCGCGCATGAAAAGGTAGGCGTCTTCCAGGCCCAGGTTCGCGTTGTAACCGTAGTCCTGGTTCATCGGAAAATTAACGGCTTGGGCGGCGCTGAAATTGCCGGAGCCATCGCAGTTCGAGTAATTGGGGTAGTAATCGCGTCCATCCATGCCGGCGACGGACGAGCCGTTGTTGAACGTGTTGTTGAGCTGCGAGTAGAGCGGCTGGTTTTGCAGGCGCATGCCGGCATTCAGATATTCCGCGAAGGTCGGCACGGGCGAAACGTGTTCGCCGAAGATCATCGCGTCGTTGCGCGCCGTCTCGGTGTTGAAGAGGCTGTTGCGGTTGCCGTCCGTTTCCACATAGCCGTTGCCGGTGACGTTGTTGCCGAAGCCGTGGACGTAATCGTACATCGCCTGAATCGCGCCGGTGTAACCGGCGAAGGCCGAGTCATCCGTCTGGCCGGAGTGGTTGCCGAAAAAGTCTGATGGCACGTGCTTGACGGCGTCGAGGCGGAAGCCGTCGCACTTGGTCATGTACACCGTCCACGCCACGGCGCGGCAGAGGTACAGGGACACATCTTCCGGCACCGGCTGGCCGTGACCATCAAACGGCCGCCAGCCCGCACCGCCCCAACCGGTGCCGAGGAAAACGCCGTTGGTGTTCATGTACAAATCCGGACGGTTCGGGAAGCGGACGAAATTCGGCTTGGTGATCGTGTTGCCGATGTTGTTGCCGAAATTGTAATTTAGCGTGCCTGGTTCATTCGCGAGGTCGCACAGGCCAAGCAACGGCTGGTTCTGCACGACGGACGTGGTGCACCAATACGGATCGCCGATGGACGGCCAGTTGTTGTAGCCGCCGGAGACGGTCTTCAGGTGAAAATCCTGCGGGATGAGGCCGGGATAATAATTCGTCGCCGTGCCCGAACCGGGGTAACCCGGCACGGTGCTGGAGCGGTGGTTCATCACGTTGTCGAAATAGACGCGGATGCCGAACCGATGCGCCGTCTGCACCATCTGGAGGAGCTGGCTCTGCGTGCCCCAGCGCGTGGCGATGGTTCCCTGCTGGTTGGTGCTGCCGAGGTCGAAGGGGTCGAAGGCGTCGTAGCCGTAGGAATAGGCGCCGCTGTTGCCCTTGGCGGGGTTCGGCAGCCACAGGCTGTCGTAGCCCGCCTCGGCGATCTCGGGCATCTTGGTCGTCAATTGGGCCCACGGGACATTGAACAGCTCGAGCATGGCCTCGCCACGGACGGTCAGCGCGCCGGTGACCAGCAGCAGGGACAGGGAAAGCGCGCGCCAGATGGCGCGGGAGGGTGACGACAGGTTTCTATTCACGACTTGGGATTATGGGTAAAATCCAACTTCGGGCGGTGATTGTCAAACGACAGGGCACGCGGCGCGGGTTTGGATTTGCGCAGACGATACGCTGTTATTTTGAAAGGGGCTATCGCATCTATGTGCGAGGAGGGGCGGGGGTGGGGCGAGGATGGCGTGGGGGGAGTGCGGAATAGAAAAATCGCTGGGAAGAAGTTAGGCGTTCAATATACCAGCGCGTGTGGTGGTTCGGACATTGCTGTGGCCGGGGACGGCCACACTCCGCAAGATGCTGGTTCTTCGGACGCCAAAAAGCGGCTATGCCACAAAGTGCCTGCTGCGCAGGCAAAATATGTCGCAGCGCGACACACTCCACCAGCCGTGGGCGGGGCCGGATGCGTTGGAGCGGAGATGGTCAATGCCGGGCGATGAGTGGGGCTTTGGAACTGGCGACTGGAAAGTCGCCAGAACCGGCGGGCTGGAAAGCCCGCCCTACATTGCCCGCATTTACATGCGGTAGGCAGGGGCGGGAATCGGCGTATGTTGGACGCATCCCGATTTACCTGATGAATCTGACGTATCGCCATGTACTGACCGCGCTGTTGTTTTTCACGCTTGTTCCGGCCGCTTTTTCTTCTACCAACACCAATGTGCATACGACGTGGTTGTGGCATCTGCACCAGCCGATTTACTGGCCGGATCGCGCGCCGGCGAACCACGCGGCCGATCATTATCAGAACGCCTGGGATTCCATCCAACTGGGCAATGCGCATCCGAGCGATACTTCACTGACCACGGTGTTTGGCGCGGGCGACCGGGTTGCGGCTTATCAGGGCGGGCCGAGTTCCACGGTCAACGGATTGCGCGGGTATGCCAATGCCGGGGTGCAGGTGAATTATTCCGGGGCGCTCATGGAAAATGTCCAGAGTCTCGCGGTCGCCGGGCAACTGGGTTATGGCAACGGCTGGAACAACGGCAACGCCACGGCGCGCACGTGGACGACCAGCAGCGGCAAGCCACGCATGGACCTGCTGAATTTCACGTATCATCATGCGCTCGCGCCGCTGGTCAGCGACGAGACGCTGGAGATGGAGTTGCGCATCCATCAGCGGCAGATGCAGATTTTCTGGGGCACAGGTGTGCCGCTCTCGCACGGCTATTTTCCGGCGGAAACGTGCTTCTCCGAACGGATGATTCCGATCCTCAACAAGGTTGGCATCTCGTGGACGGTCATCGCCAACAACCATCTCGCGCGCACGTGCCCGGACATGCCGGTCGTCACCGGCAGTGGCGGGGAGATGTGCGATCTGCCGAATGCGGCGGACCAGGTGAACCCGGCGCAGGGCGCGGGGAGTTACCGGAGCATGAGCATCGACCGCGGCTGCTCGCCGACGCAGGTGATGCCGTTCGGGTTTCAATTGCACTACGGGCGCTATGTGAACCCGGATACGGGGGTGGAGAGCAAAGTCATCCTCGCGCCGAGCGACCAGGTCTTTGGCTGGAAGGACAGTTACAGCACGTGGGATCTGGGGCTGATATCGGCGGTGGCGGCACGCAATGACCCGACGAAGCCATCGCTGGTGTTTTGTGCACATGACGGCGACAACGCGTGGAGCGGCGGCAGTTCGTATTACAACGAATGGGTGCCGCAGATGGCGAGCCAGGCGGTGAGCGATGGCTATGAGCCGACGACGGTCGAGCAATTCATCAACGATTTTCCGCCGAGCACAAGCGATGTCGTTCACGTGGAGGATGGCGGCTGGGTATTTGCCGATGGCGACATGGGTTCGCCGAGCTTCATCAACTGGAACTGGCCGCCGAGTTATTCGAGCGGCGGGGCGAATGTCGTCGATCCGAGCATCGGCGTGACGGACAAGGGCGACAACTGGCGGGTCATCATCGCCACGGAGAATCGCGTGAAGACGGCGCAACAAATCTCTGGCATCACACCGAACATCGACCAGGTGCGCGACCCGGGAAGTTTTTCCGGCACGCCGAACGGTATCGAACTGGGCTGGCATTATTATCTCGGCAGCCTGGACAGCGGCTTTGTCTATTACGGCTGCCACGACGATGAATGTCTGCGTTCCATCGTGGCGCAATCCAATGCGGTGCGGAACGTGAACTCATACCTGTCGAACCTGGCGAACGACACCACGCCGCCGACGGTGTTCATCCCGCAGCGGCATCCGTGGAATCCCGGCGGCAAGAATTTTGGCGTGCAATACGGTTACAAGACGGTGGTGGCGGCGAACTCGGATTTCTGGGTGTGGACATATGCGTACGACGTCTCGGGCATCACGAATGTCAGCCTGCTGGTGCGCGTGAACGGCACAAATCCGCCGACGAGCGACCAATTCAAGACCTATGCCGGCGGTCCGCTGGCGGGCGCGTGGCAAACGACGGGCATGACGCAGCGCATCACGCCGGATTCCAGCGGCTTCACGCCGCAATATCTGGCGGATTATTATTACTCGAAGGTTACGGGCATCTCGAATGCGTTCGTGGATTACTATGTCAGCGCGACGGATGCGCGCGGCAATACCTATAAATCGCCCATCCAACACGTATTTGTCGGCATCGGCTCCGGAGGTGGTTCAAGCGGTGGCAGCAGCGGTCCGGTCAGTTTGTCGCCCACGAATCCGGTCGCCGGAAATGCGGTGACGATCCAGTACAACGCGGCGGGCCGAAATCTTTCGGCGGCGAACCCGGTAAAGATCCACTTCGGCTACAACGGCTGGCTGGCGGGGACGATTCCCTCGCCGGACCCGACAATGACGTTCAATGCCGCCTCGAACTGGTGGGAGTATTCAACGACCATTTCGCTCAGCGCAACGCAACTTGATTGCGTGTTCAACAACGGTTCGGGCACATGGGACAACAACAGCGGCAATGACTGGCATTTCGCCGTGGCGGCCAATGCGAATCCGCAGCCGCCAGCGACACCGCAAAATCTTTCGGCGACACCGACAGCAACCAATCAGATCCACTTGGCGTGGTCGGCGGCCAGCGGGGCGAGCCTCTATTTTGTGAGCCGCGACAGTGCGACGATCGTCACGACGGCGGGCACGGGTTATTCGGACACGGGGCTCGCGGCGAACTCGGGACATTGCTATTCCATCATCGCATCAAACAACGCGGGGGCTTCGGCTGCGAGCGCGACGGTTTGCACGAATACCCCGGCGGTGACAGTGGTGACGAACCTGCCGGCCTTTGTGATGGATGGGGCGTTCGATTCCGCCGGTTATCTGCTGGCAAACAACGGCATGGTGCTCTACGGCGCGGTGCGTGGTACGACGCTGTATGTCGCGACGTGGTCGCCCGGCACGAGCGGGTCGAACGATCATTTCATTTTTGTGACTGACCAGTTGCTGCCGGCGGGCGCAGCCGCGCCATGGGCCAAGGCGGGCACGGTGGCGCGCAACGTGAACAAGCCGTTCCTCGCCAGCGAGAGCCAGAACAGCTATCTGAGCTGGTTCGTGAACAACGCGGCCACGAACTGGCCGTGCGCGAAATCCGCGACGAGTTCCGGAGCGCTGGAAGGCACGCTGGACCTGGTGGCGGCGTTCGGTGCCGTGCCGCCGAATCTTTATCTCTGCGCCGCCGCGTATCAGACGGCGGATGGCGGTGCGCTGGCGGCGCAATGTCCGGCAGGTTCTGGTCCGAACATCGAGACGAATGAATTTCTCGTGCTGCCGCTTTCCGCGCTACAGGATTCTTGGGGGAATGGCACGCTGGACCTGTGCGATCCGGCGCGTGGGTTCAAGATCAACTCGGCGGGGGTGCAGAATGGGAACCGCGTCCTGAATTTCGGCGCGATGCCGGGGCGCGGATATCAGATCCAGTATGCCACGCAGATCGGTGGGACGTGGAGCAATCTGCCGGGGACAAATTTTGCTATGCCGCCGCAGACGATCTTGAATTTCACCGATGCACCGCCGGCGGGGACGCCGCAAAGGTTTTATCGGGTGAGGCTGTTGCCGTAGGGTTTGCGGGTCGAGGTTGTGTCAATGGTGGGGACCATCAGACATCTGGCAACTCTCCCCGCCACTCCTTGGGGTTAAAGATGCTGCCGCCGGCGGCGTCAATGGCCTGTGCCCGGAAGTAGTAGCGCATATAAATACGAGGGCCGATGTGGTCCAATAACTTGAGCCAGACTTTTTCTCGTTTGAAAAAACCATAATACTTGCTGGTGCATTCGTTTTCCTCGGCGGGGGTTTTGCTTTTCAGATCTTTAAGCGTCTCCCGGACGAAGGCCGAGGTCTGCTTCGCGCCCAAGCGTGCGAGCAACCGTATGAATGCCTGGATATCTTTTGGCTCCTGGTTGGCGAGGCTTTCAAAGCCATCGCTTTCGAGCACAAGATTCATCGCAAAGACCGTAAAAAACTCCTTTTCTTTCCGCGGCATGTCCCATGTCTGAATGGGCGGCTCGACATCCCTGCGGTTGTAGCGGGAGTCCATCCAATCTCCCAAGGTTTGCAAAGCTTCTTGGGCATCTTTCAGGGTTATGGCGGGCACATGGCTAGGATGGCAACGGCCAGAATTTCGTCAAGGCTTCCGCCTGCGTCAGACTTAGGCGCATAAAGGCGGCGGGACGGGCACAAACTTGTTTTTGGGTTGGACTGCCGTTGTCCAACCGGCTGGGGTAAAGTCGGGGATGAATGATGCATTTAGAATGCAGAAGTCCTTGCGGACGGCCACTATGGCAGCGAGGACAAAGGCTGCGAAAAAGGCCACCCGCCTTCGCTAAAGCTTCGACGCGACAAGATGAAAACGCAAAAATTAAACCAAATTAAACCAGATTAAGGCACCGAAAATTTAAGCCACGGATTGAACACGGATGAAACACAGATGGCCATCATGGGACCCTGATTCCCCGGCGGTCGCAGACCGCCGCTACAGAGACAGCCTGGCCGGGACCGCGCGGGACGGTCGGAAAAGGCGGAAATTTGGCCAAATTAAACCGAATTAAACCCAATCAAGGTTAATCAAGGTGAAAAATTATTCTAAAATTAGGAGGCGCAAACCAAGTTGGTGGGGTTGCTCGCCCTCACCTCAATCCTCTCCCCCGGGGAGAGGAGATGACTTTGCACGGTTCGGGATACAAGATGGCGTTGCCACCTCGGCAGCGGTAGGTGCGCGAACGGTCCTTGCGGACGGCCATCAGGGGCAAAATAAACCGAATGAATGTGAATCAAGGTAAATCAAACCAAATCAAGCCACTTTTTTGCCGTGCTTGTGTCGCGGGGGGTTCGGCGGCATAATTTTTTGATGTTCCGTGCAGCCGCCATCCTTGCGCTGACGATCCTGTTGGGGATTTTTTCCCCGGCGGCGCAGGCGGAAATCTTGTGGAGCGATCCGGATTCGCGGGCGATCCACGCGACGCCGGTCGGTCAGGACATCCTGGGCGGGAAGGTGAAGCGGGATGACAAGGCGAGTGACGTGCTCTATTTCAAATTTCACGTCGATCCACTTTCGGACGCGGCCAATGAGCCGTATTACGCGCTGTTCCAATTGTGCGAGGGCGATACCAACCGGCTGGGCGTGGGCAATGCGCTGGAGGCGTGGGGATATTCTGCGGCGTACGCGTCCGAGACGGGGCCGTCGAACAAGACTGATGTCGCGGACGCGGAGGAATTCAACCTGAAGTCGGCGCATCCGGAGGCGGCGGGCTTGGGGGCTTATCTGCCTTACGAACTGGTGAAGCAAAACCAGGAGCGGACGATTGTGTTCCGGGTGCAATACGTTCCCGGGGGCGATGACTTGATCACGGTCTGGCTGGAACCCAACCTGACACACGGAGCGACCCCGGAAAATCAGCCGGAAATCCTCACGACCAAATTCAAGGCGAATGCGTCGTTTGACCAGATCCGGCTGACGCACGGCGGCTATATCGTGGGTGATCCGAATCATCGCGAGGGGAATGGCTGGAAGTTCAGCGACATGGCGGTGGCGACGTCGTTCAATGATTTCGTGGTGGTGCGTTTCTGGCAGACGTGGTGGTTCTTCGGGCTGATGGCATTGTTTGTTCTGGCGAGCGTAGGGGGCGCGGTGCAGGTCGTGGAACGTCGCAAATACCAGGTGCAGTTGCAGCGCGCGCAGCAGCAGCATGCGCTGGAGCAGGAACGCGCACGCATCGCGCAGGATTTGCATGACGAACTGGGTTCGCTGCTGACGCGCATCTCGTTGCTGGGCGGATTGCTGCAATCGGACAAGCACAATCCGAAGCAGGTGGAGACGCATGCTGAAAAGATCGCAGATTCCGCCGACCAGACGGTACGCGCGTTGGAGGAGATCGTGTGGGCGGTGCGGCCGGGCAGCGATACGTTGCAGAGCCTGGTGGAATACATCGCGCATTTCGCGAACGAGCTGTTTGCCGAGGGGCCGATCCGCTGCCGGCTGGATCTGCCGGCGGATGTGCCGGCACATTCGTTGCCGCCGGATGTGCGCCATAATATTTTTCTCATCGCCAAGGAATCGTTGAACAATGTGCTGAAGCATGCGGGCGGCAGCGTGGTACATGTGCAGGTGAAGACCGATGGAGGAGATTTCAAGATGGTCATCGCGGATGACGGCAAGGGCTTCGATGTGGGCACGATGACATCCGATGGCCAGCGCAACGGGATGGAGAACATGCGGCGGCGGGCGGAGGCGGTGGGCGGACGGTTGAACGTGACGAGCGAGGCGGGGAAAGGGGCGCGCGTGGAATTCACCGTGCATTTTACCGGTTGACCAAATTTTTTGCGCGATTACTTTCAAGCCGTTCCCCAAAAAACCTATGCAAATCAAAGTGGCAATCGTGGATGATGACGAGGGCATCCGCAGCAGTCTCTCGGCGCTGATCAAGCGCGCGAAGGACCTGAAGCTCACGGGCGAATTCGCCAACGGCGAGACGGCGCTGAAGGAGATCCCGAAGAACCTGCCGGACGTGGTGCTGATGGACATCAACATGCCCGGCATGAAGGGGTACGATTGTGTGCGCCAGCTCAAGGCGGAGCATCCGGGTGTGCAGTTCCTGATGCTGACGGTTTATGAGGACAGCGATTCGCTGTTCAATTCCCTGCGCGCGGGAGCGAGCGGTTACCTGCTGAAGCGCACGGCGTCGGCGCGGTTGCTGGAGGCGATCAAAGATGTGTTCGAGGGCGGGGCGCCGATGTCGCCGCAACTGGCGCGGCGCGTGGTACAGTTTTTTTCCAAGCCGTCGCCGGAATCCGCCTCGCTGGCCAAGCTCACGCCGGCGGAGCGGGAATTTCTCGACCAACTTGCGAATGGCTACGCGTACAAGGAGATCGCCGACCGCATGGGCATCAGCATCGACACGGTGCGGAGCTATGTGCGGACAGTGTATGAAAAGCTGCATGTGCATTCGCGGACGGAGGCGGTGGTGAAGTATCTGCGGGGGTAGGGCCGCCGCACAAAGATGCGATAGCAGGCCCGGCGAGGGGTGGTATGGTATGTCAAATCCGATTACCAAAAGCCATGACATCAGTGTCGTCCATCCCCATGAAAACCTCCATCCCCTCCCGCTTAAACCGAATCTTCAGCTTTGCTGTGGTTGTCGCCACGGCGGCGATCTGTCTTTCCGCCACTTCGGCCCGCGCCGTCAATTTCGTCGGCAACGGTAACACCAGTTTTGGTGGTGACATCGGCAACGGTACGCTGACGCTGACGGACAACGGCACCAATCTCAACGGCACACTGATATTGGGCAATGGCAACCACATGTATAACACGCTGGTCATCTACATCGATACCGGCGCCGGCGGCGGTTTCAGCGACACCTCGACTTTCAATGACCAGAATGATGCCCTGCGCATCGGTATTTCTGGCGTTCAAGACGGCCAGGGTCGCAGTGTGATGACCTTCACCAATGGTTTCGCACCTCAATATGCCATCGCCATCGGACCCAATACCGGCAGTTTCGGCGGGTTGTGGCAACTCGCCAGCGGCAACAACAATAGTTTGATCTTTAAGCAGAGCGCCAATCTGAACCCGAACAGCGGGAATACCGGCCCGTTCACCTTTTCGATCCAAGCGACGAATCTGGGTCTGACCGCCGGTTCCCAGACGACCTTCAAAATCTTTGGTACTTACATTTCTGGCTCCGGATACCGGTCGGCAGAGGCTGTGGCCGGCAATGACAGCGGTTCGGCGGGCTGGCACCCGTTCACGCAGACGGCTTTCGCCAATTACACTTTTGGTGCGCCGGCACCTGTCAGTCACCCGGTGGGCTTCCAGGTGGATATGACGGAGCAGATCGCCCTGGGCAAATTTGTTCCGGGGAACGGGGACACAGTGGAGGCGGCGGGCACGTTCCAAACGAATGTGTGGACGGGCTTCCTGCTGAACCCGTCAGTTGGCAATGCCAATATTTATGTTGGCACCTACCAGGATTTCAACCCGACGAACACGGCGGAGCAGTTCAAGTTCTTTTACAACAGCGTCTCCGGCGCTTCGCAAAACTATGAAGGCGTGGATAACCGTCCGTTCACCATCACTGCCGCCGGCGTGACCAATCCGCTGGTTTATTTTGATGATGTTTACACCAACGTCAGCGCCACCACGAACTATCTGAAGTTCACGATCGATATGACACCGCAGATCGGCTTGGGCCATTTCGACCCGGCCAGCGGTGACACCATTCAGGTGCTGGGCACGCTTATTTCTCCCAAGTGGACGACCGGGGTGTTCATCCTGACCAACAATCCGTCATTGTCCGGCAATGCCTCGAACATCTATTCCGGAACCATTGCTGATGGGAATTACCCAGGCTCGTCGGAGAACTACAAGTTTGTCATCGTGAGCACCGGCGGTAACACTTACGAAAATGGCAACAACCGCCAATTTTTGACGCCGGCCGGCAGCTTTTCATTCCCGACCGCCTTCTTCAACAACATCATCAGCGCCTATTCGATTCCGGTCACGTTCCAGGTGGACATGACCATTCCGGTGCTCCTGGGTCTGGTGAATCCGGCCAATGGGGACACCGTCAGCGCTGCGGGCACCTTTCAGACCAACCAGTGGACACCCAACTTCTTCCTGCTGACGAACAACCCGACCGCTGCCAACTCGAATGTGTTCAGCGGCACCTATATCGACCGGAATCCGCCGGGAAGCTTTGAGGATTATAAATTCCAATATACCCAGAACGGGAACACCACGTGGGAGGGTATTGCGAACCGGGAATTCGTATTAGGAAGCACCGGGACCAACTTGCCGGTGGTGTTGTGGAACAATCAGAACACGAACACCGTGTTGTTGTCATCGACCGTGGTCACCTTCACCGTGGACATGAAGAATGCCGTGGATATATTCGGCAACCCCTTCGACCCGGCCAATGACATTGTGATGGTGGACGGCGATTTTGATCATCCGCAGTGGCAGCTTTTCAACAACGCGCAGGATTTGTTCATCAGCACCGATTATCCTAACAGTGTCATGGCGAACAACCCTCCGGGCAGCACGCTGTACACCGTCCAATTCACACTGCCGGCGGGAAATTCCATCCAGACGTATTACAAGTACGGCATCTATCACAATACAAGCTCGTTCAACACAAACGTCGATAATGAGGCCGGCTTTGCCCAGAACCACTCGCGCTATATCCGCTCGGGGACCGGCAGCTACACATTCCCGACGGACATCTTCGGCCAGCAGATCGCAAATCCGTCAGCGGCGAACGAGCCGCTGTTCGGCAAGCTCGCTCTGGGCGCCATCACGGGCGGACAATTGCCGATCACGTGGTTGGGCGGGGTGCAGAACGTGCATCTGCAGACCACCACCAACCTGATCAGCAACTGGCAGGATGTGAGCAGCACCACCGGTGTGAATTCAACGAACTGGCCGACGGACAAAGGCAACCGGTATTTCCGGCTGGTAAAACCTTGAGTTGCGAGTACAAAGAATAAATGAAATCCCCGCATACCAAAAATCGTCCCGGGCGGCTGCCTGGCGGGTTCACATTGATCGAGTTGCTGGTGGTCATCGCCATCATCGCAATCCTGGCGGCGATGTTGCTGCCGGCGCTGGCGGCGGCCAAGAAAAAGGCACAGGCCATCAGTTGCCTGAACAACTACAAGCAGCTCACATTGGCGTGGCATATGTATGCCAACGATTTCGCGGACAATCTGGCCTGGAATTCGGACCGGAATGCGCCGGGCGGCATTCCAACCACGCCAAGCTGGATCTACAATTCGAAGACACCGGCAGAATATCTGAACTGGGGGGCGTCACCGGCTGATAACTATAATACCAACGTGCAATTCCTGATCAACCCACAGCTTTCTTCGATGGGGGATTACATTGCAAAATCGGTGAATATTTTTCATTGCCCGTCCGATTTTTATTTGAGCGGTGCCCAGTTAACGGCCGGTTATCTGTACCGTGACCGCAGTTGCGCCATGAATGCCTGCATGGGTGCGGGGCAAAAATACTTTGCCGGCCAGTCGTGGTTTTATAATGTAAAAAAAATGGGCGATCTGCACACGCCAGGTCCGGCGGACGCGTGGCTTTTAATGGATCAGCATCCTGACAGCATCGACGACGGGGCCATGTACTTTGAAAGTGATGTGGCACCATTTCTCGAATGCCCCGGCATGAATCATGGAGGGGCCAGTGGTATTTCGTTTGCCGATGGCCATTCAGAACTCTATAAGTTGCATGGATCGATCATCCCGGTCACGGCGGCCGGCGCTTACGTGGCCAACAGCAAATACATCAACCAGATCGACCACGACTGGTTCACGGCGCACACGCCACAAAACTGATCTGCTGGCAACAACCTTTTCACCGGGCCTGAACAAGGCCGAATATCAGACACGAAACATGACATTTTTGGGTTTTAAAAAGAGTTTTCCTGCCATTGTAGCTGTGCTGGCATTGCTGCCGGCGGTGACTCGCGCGGAATCGGACGTCTCTGGCCAGCCCGCGCGGACATCGCCGGAATGGCTGCGTTCCGGGACCATTTACGAGATTTATCCGCGCGATTTTTCAGTGGCCGGCAACCTGGCGGGTGTGACCGCCAAGCTGGATGAATTGCACGACCTCGGCGTAACCATCCTGTGGACGATGCCGATCCATCCCATCGGTGAAAAATTCCGCAAGGGCGATTTCGGCAGCCCGTATTCCATCAAGGATTACTACGCCGTGGACCCGAACTACGGCACGCTGGAGGATTACAAGAAGCTCGTGGCCGGTGCGCATCAGCGCGGCATGAAGGTCATCATGGACCTCGTGGCCAACCATACGGCGTGGGACAGCGTGATGATGACGAACAAGAGTTTTTACAAGCAGGACGCCGCGGGCAACGTCATCCCGCCGGTGCCATCCTGGACTGATGTGGCCGGGTTGAATTACAGCGGCCAGGAACTGCGCCAGTACATGATCGCGATGCTGAAGTACTGGATCAAGGAGGCGGACGTGGACGGTTTCCGCTGCGACGTGGCGTACATGGTGCCGACGGATTTCTGGGAACAGGCCCGGACCGAACTGGCCAGGATCAAGCCGGACATCATGATGCTGGCCGAGGCGAGCAAGCCGGAATTGCTGACCAAGGCGTTTGATATCGATTATTCCTGGCCGTTGCTCGCCACGATGAACGATGTATTGATGCACAACGCACCGGCGACGAAAATCCAGAGGTCGTGGGAGGAAAGCTTGCGGCAGTTCCCCCGGAGCGCCCTGCATCTGCGCATCAGCGACGACCATGACGAGGCCCGCGCCGTGGCGCGCTACGGCATGAACGGCGCGCTGGCGGCTTCAGCGTTGATGTTTACGTTGGACGGCGTGCCACTGATCTACAACGGCATGGAAGTGGGCGATGCGACCGAATCCGGCGACCCGGCGTTGTTCGACAAGCTGAATATTTTCTGGAACCCGAAGGAACGTCCGCAACTCCGCAAGATCTATCATGACCTGATCGAGTTGCGGAAGCAGTACGCGGCTTTCCGCACGGACAATGTCACGTGGCTGGAGAATTCCGAGGATGCAAAGGTGGTGAGCTTCCAGCGCGGTGATGGCCATGATGAATTCCTGGTGGTGATCAATCTGTCCAACCGGCCGGTGAGCGGCACGGTGAAGAATTTTAATGCGGCGGAGTTTAAGCCCGTAAAAATCGCGGGGCAATCAGATGCCCCGGCGGGAGACCTGCCGCGTTTCCAACTTGACGGTTTTGGATGGCATATCTGGCACCGTGCGGTTCCTGCCAATACGGCGTTGAAATAAGATTTCAACTGCACCCTGCGGGGAGGCATGGGGAGACAGAATTAACGGAATTCCACAGAATTTAAAAGCGGCAGAGGACTGCCGCACTCCAGACGCTTCGCGTTTATTGAGAATCATTTTTCAATTCATCCGGCGGGAATGCAGGTTATTTATCTGCTTGCATCAGGGGCAGGAAAGGGCTGACATGTTTTCTGACGAAACGGGGCATCTATCGGAAATCGGGGACACACTAAAGCGACTTTTCGACACCACCATACCGTTATGAAAATAATCCAAATCGCATTTATTGCCGTGTTGGTTTTGACGGTAATCACATCAAGCCGGGCGCAGGACAGCGCGCAGTGACAAATGACATGGCGAAGTTGCAGGGCGAGTGGACGATGGTCTCTGGCTCGGCCGACGGTCAGCCGATGCCGGACATGATGCTCAAGCAGATGAAGCGGGTCTGCAAGGGTGATGAGGCAACGACGACAATGTCGGGACAAGTTTATATCCAGGCGAGGATCAGTATTGACCCTTCGAAAAATCCCAAGACCATTGATTACCAGATGACTGGAGGATTCACCAAAGGTCAAAAACAGCTTGGCATATATGAAGTGGACGGGGACACGTTCAAGTCCTGCTTTGGCAGGCCGGGGGCCGGGCGACCCACGGATTTCGCGAGCAAGTCGGGAGACGGACGGACGTTGTCGGTTTGGAAGCGCGTAAAATCAACGACTCAGGAAACAAAATAATCTTAACCTGCCCTGGTAGCGGTGGAGGGTTTCACCCATTGGGCGAGGGCGGCGGCGAGGAGCATGAAGACGCCACCAGCCATCACGGCGTAGACCAGGTTGCCGCCGAGGTAGTGCTTCACGATCGGGCCGAAGGTCAGCGCGGCCAGGATTTCCGGCAGTACGATGAAGAAGTTGAAGATGCCCATGTACACGCCCATGCGTTCTGGCGGCAGCGCGCCAGCAAGAATGGCGTAGGGCATGGACAGGATGCTCGCCCATGCAATGCCGCCGAGCGCCAGGGCCACGAGCAACAGGTTTTTGTGTTCCTCGCCGTGGATGAAGCCGACGGCGAGCAGGCCGATGCCGCCGAGCGCGAGGCAGACGCCGTGGATGCGGCGGCGGTCAAATTTCCGCGCCGCGATCATGAGGCCGAACGCGGCGACGAAGGTCACGGCGTCCTTGAGCGAGTAGCAGACACCCGCCCATTCCGCGCCGCGCTTGAAGACTTCCGAGTTGGGATTGCTGCTGCCAAAGACCACGGGCACCGCATTGGAGAAGTGCAGCCACATGCAGAACAGGCCGAGCCAGGTGAAGAATTGCACGAGCGCGAGGCGCCGCATGGTGCAGGGCATCGCGATGAGGGCGGAAAAAATCTCGCGCGCGAAGGCCGCCAGGCCGGCCGTCTGCGTTTTCTTGCGGCGGAATTCTTCGAGGTTTTCCGGCGGATATTCCTTGGTGGAAAGGATCGTCCACAGCACCGCACAGAAGAACGCCACGGCGCCGGCGTAGAAGGAGATTTTCACGTTCAGCGGAATGGCGTTGCCGAGGCTGGTCTCGCTGCTGACGTGGAACCAGTTTTTCAAGATATACGGCAACATTCCCGCTACGACCGCGCCGACGCCGATGAAGAAGCTTTGCATGGCGAAGCCGGAGCCGCGCTGTTGTTCCGGCAGTTTGTCGGCCACGAAGGCGCGGAAAGGTTCCATGCTGACGTTGATGCTGGCGTCGAGGATCCAGAGCAGGCCGGCGGCCATCCAGAGCGTACTGCAATTGGGCATGGCGATGAGGGCGAGGGAACTGAGGATTGCGCCGACGAGAAAGTACGGGCGGCGGCGTCCGAGCGGGCCCCAGGTGCGGTCGCTCATGGCGCCGATGATGGGTTGCACGAGGAAACCGGTGAGCGGTGCGGCGAGCCAGAGCATGGGAATCTGCGAGTCCTCCGCGCCAAGGTATTTGTAGATGGGGCTCATGTTGGCCATCTGGAGGCCCCAGCCGAACTGGATGCCGAGGAAGCCGAAGCTCATGTTCCAGATCTGCCAGAAGGAAAGCGCAGGTTTTTGCATGGGATTTTGGATGACAGGATGATGCGGCCCGAGGCACGGGGAAGCAAGCCGCACAACCATGCGGGGCGCCGAGGGCACACTTAAATGGAGGCACCATCACCGTACCAATCGCCCTATCCCTTGAGTCCTTGGTAGGCCAAAAAGGCGGCGACCATGACAAAGGCAGCGAGCGTGAAGTCAAAAAACATGGCGTGTAACTGGAGCATGCGGGTTTCTGTCCAACTAACTGATTGGCGTGAGCAAGAATGATGACAAGGCAGACGTTTTCTGGCCTCTGACGTGCTAGATTTGAATTGCCTGTGTTGTTTGGGCCGACTGCAAGCAGCGGTGTGTCCCAAAACAGGAATTTGCGGTCTAATTCAGGACGAAACCGGTTAATTCTTAAGAGCCACGGTGTCAGCGTTATAGAAAAGTGACGACGATATTGATAGCCATTTGAACTTAGCCAATGAACCCACACGCATTTGCTTTATCTCCTGCTAAGAGCCCGGTTTCACGAGCTGGGGGAACGGTAAAGGAGTCCGCATGACTTTTCCCACGCTCATGGGATACGCGACGGGCGGGCTGCAATTCATTGTGGCCATCTACGCGCTCCGGTTAAACCAGCTTTTTGGGGTGGCCCGGGTGGGCTGGTCGCTCTTCTGCGCGTTTGCTTTGCTTGCGTTGCTGCATCTGTTTCAGTCCCTGACAACGTTTCATGATGGGACGACGTACGTGGTGAGGATCGAAACGATGTATCTGCTCATCTCGCTGCTGCTGCTGACCGGGATGGTTCACATCGAAACCCTCCTGAAGGAACGGCAGCGGGTGGAGCGCGAGGAGCAACGGATCCGCGGCGAACTGGAATCCGAGGTCGAGAAAAAGACCGTTTATCTGACTCGAGCCATGGAACAATTACAGGCGGAGATCGATGAACAAAAGCAGTTGAAGGCGCAGCTCATCGAGGCACAAAAGCTGGAGGCACTGGGGCAGTTCGCCGGCGGCATCGCGCATGATTTCAACAACATCTTGGTGGCGATCGTCGGATATAGCGACCTGATGAAATTGCAGGCGGGCGCGGACAGCCGCTTGCGTGTCTATGCCGAGGAAGTCCGGGACGCAGCCAATCGCGCCACGGCATTGACGCAGCAGCTCCTGGTCTTCAGCCGGCGGCAGGTAGTGCAACCGGTGGTGCTGGATCTGAACGAGGTGGTGACCAGTATGAACCGGATGCTGGGCCGATTGGTTGGCGAGAACGTGCAGATGACCATCCACCCTGGCGAAAAAATCGGTCGGATCAAGGCCGATCCGAGCCAGGTCGGCCAGGTGTTGATGAACCTTGTGGTCAATGCGCGTGATGCCATGCCCAACGGCGGCAAGCTTACCATCACCACCAGCACCGAGATGCTGAAGGAAAATGCAAAGTGGCCCAATGTGATTCCCGGTGAATATGTGGTGCTCACCATCAAAGACACGGGGACCGGCATGACGGATGCCGTGAAGGCGCGGCTGTTCGAACCGCTGTTCACTACCAAGCCCAAAGGCAAGGGCACGGGGCTGGGTCTCATCACTTGTAAAACCATCGCGGAACAGTGCGGCGGTCATATCGAGGCTGAAAGCGAACTGGGCAATGGTACGACGTTCCGGGTCTATTTTCCGCAGGTGGACCAGCCGCTGGCGGATGTGGTGCTGCCCGGTCAGACGGGACATCTGCCGCAGGGCAATGAAACTGTGCTGGTGGTGGAGGACGATCCAAACGTGCGCCGCCTGATCCAATGTGTGCTGGAGGCGCGGGGCTATAGCATCCTGCTGGCGACGGACGGCCAGTCGGGATTGAAAGTGGCGCGTGAGCACAAGGGCGACCCAATCCGGTTGGTCATCGCGGATGTCGTCATGCCGCAGATGGATGGCAAGGCGATGGCCGACTGGTTGAAGGCGACGCATCCGGATGCGAAAATCATTTTCATCTCAGGCTACGAGGAAGAAGTGGTGGCCCAGTACGGCGTGCTGGCTCCGGGCGTGGCGTTCATGCCCAAGCCGTTCACCCCGGCGGCGCTGGCGGGGAAGGTACGCGAATTGCTGGATCAAACGGGCAGGCCGAAGGCAGCACTCGAAATGGCGGGACGTGAAAAAATGGCGCAGGCCGGCTGAGGGATGGTGATCTTATTTTGCAGGTAGTCTTGGCGAAGGCGGAAGCACCACATAAGCAGTCCATACCGTAAAGTCATTCCTTGTCGTAAATCATTCACGTCAGGCGGCATCCCGGCGGGATGCCTGATGTTATAATACTGCGGTGTCGCGACATGACTCAAAGTGTCGTTGCAACCACTCTCCTAAAATCATCCATGGCTGGCGATGGGTTCGTTACGGTTTTGTCTTCGCATTTTCCGGCCGGTTATGGGGCTTGCTCCACTGTTGATGTGGCGAGGCGGGAATAAAATACCCGAAAAAAGGTAAAATGCGTCCCTCGATTTGGAGTCGTTTGGTGCGAATACTGGTCTGAAACCGGTGAATACGAAAACGGAATTTGGAAATAATGATAATTGAGCCAAATGCCAGCAGTAGCGGAAACGGACGGCGGTAAAAATATCCGGCCAAGCATGATTTTATGACTTTGAAAAACAGCCGACATATTAAAATGAGACAAAACGCGTTTGATGCCTTTGAATGCCTCTTAGCGCGGGTATCGGCCATGGTGCCACATTCGTCCTCGAAGCGCCTTGCCAGCAGATAAACGCCGGCCTCTGAACAATTGACATGAAAACAGCCTCTCTACCTCTGAACGAACAGGAACGCCTTAAGGCGCTCCGCCGTTACGAAATCCTGGACACCGTGCCGGAACAAGATTTCGACGACATCACGCTGCTGGCGTCCCATATTTGCGGCGCGCCGGTTGCCATGATCAGCCTCGTGGATGATGACCGCCAGTGGTTCAAATCAAAAGTCGGCACAACGACGACGGAAACATCGCGCGACATCGCCTTCTGTGCGCATGGCATTCTGGAAACGGACGTTTTTGTGGTGGAAGACGCGCTGGCTGACGAACGGTTTGCCGACAACCCGCTCGTGACGGAAGGCGCAAAGATCCGTTTTTACGCCGGTTCGCAATTGATGACTCCGGACGGACACGCGCTGGGCATGTTGTGCGTGAATGACCGTGTGCCGCGCAAAATCACGTCTGAACAACAGGCCGCGTTGCAAGCGCTGGCGCGACAGGTCGTGGCGCAACTGGAATTGCGGAAGAACCTGAAGGAACTTCGCGAGAACATCACCGAACGCGAGCGGGCGGAGGCGGAATTAAAAAAAACGCACAAGCAATTGATGGATGCCTCGCGGCAGGCGGGCCGCGCCGAAGTTGCCACCAGTGTGTTGCACAACGTGGGCAACGTGCTCAACAGCGTCAATGTCTCCGGCTCGCTCGTGGCGGACAAAATCCGCAATTCAAAGGTGGCCAATCTGGCCAAGGTGGTCGTGTTGATGCGCGAGCACGAACAGGACCTGGGAGATTTCTTCGCCAATGACCCGAAAGGAAAGCAACTCCCGGATTATTTGAACAAACTTGCCACGCATCTGACGCAGGAGCATGGCGAAATCCTGCATGAGGTCGGCTCCTTGATCGGAAACATCATCCATATCGGGGAAATCGTGGCAATGCAGCAAAGCAATGCCAAAGCCATGGGTGTCTTGGAATCGGTGAAAGCGACCGAACTGGTCGAGGATGCCATGCGGATAAACTCGGCGGCCATAGACCGCCACCGCATCAAAATTATCCGCAACTTCGCCGACATCGCGCCGATTTTGACCGAGAGGCACAAGGTGCTGCAAATCCTGGTGAACCTGATCCGCAACGCAAAACATGCGTGTGACGATTCGGACCGTGAGGACAAGCAGATCACGTTGTGTGTCAACAACGGCGGCAATTCCGTGAAGATCATCGTGGCGGACAATGGGGTTGGCATTCCGTCGGAGAATTTGACCCGCATCTTCAACCACGGTTTCACCACGCGCAAGGAGGGCCACGGTTTTGGCCTGCACAGCGGCGCGCTCGCGGCCAAGGAATTGGGCGGCACACTCGCAGTCTTTAGCGAAGGCGTCGGCAAGGGCGCGACTTTCACTCTCGAATTACCGGTCAAAAAATAAATCCATGAACATGGCAGCCACCAACCCGGTGCGACATATCCCTGTCAGTTACGCCCAGACCGGGTTGGTCTTTGAGCTGCCGATTTGCCGCCGGCCGCTTGTGCCGTCAGCGCGCCATGACCGCAAAGTTTCCAGTCCACCCTTTCCGCGTGCGCCCGGGACGCGCCATCCCGCCGTGCTTGAACCAACAAATCTAAAAGATCAGGAGTTATGAACGCCAACATCAATCCCAGCAAAAACCATCGGATTCTTATCATCGATGACAACAAGGCCATCCATGACGATTTCAAAAAGATTCTGGGCAAAAAAAAGACCGCGTCCAATGACCTGGCCAGCGCCGAGGCGGAGTTGTTCGGCGATGAGGGGCCGCAGATCGAACTGCCGGAATTCCAGATCGATTCCGCATTTCAAGGCCAGGAGGGACTCGACCTGATCGAAAAGGGCCTGGCCGAAGGCCGGCCTTATGCGATGGCTTTTGTGGATGTGCGGATGCCGCCTGGCTGGGACGGCGTGGAGACGACTGCCAAGATCTGGGAAAAATATCCCGACCTGCAGGTCGTCATTTGCACCGCCTATTCGGATTATTCGTGGGAGGAGATGTTAAAAAAACTTGGCTATTCCGACCGGCTGGTGATCTTGAAAAAACCGTTCGACAACATTGAAGTGTTGCAACTGGCGATTTCAATGACGGAAAAATGGCGGCTTTACCAGCAGGCAAAATCACGCCTGGATGACCTGGAAAAGATGGTCCACGAGCGGACGGAGGCATTGCAAAAGACCAATGCGGAACTGGCGGCGGCCAATGACCTGTTGCAACTCGCCACGGAACGCACGCAAAAAATGGCGGAAGGCGCGCTGGTCGCGAGCAAGGCCAAGAGTGAATTCCTGGCCAACATGAGTCATGAGATCCGCACGCCCATGAACGGCGTGATCGGCATGATCAACCTGCTGCTCGACACGCCGCTGACCGGCGAGCAGGTCGAGTGCGCCAACACGATCAAGACCAGTGCCGACTCGCTGTTGTCCATCATCAACGATATCCTGGATTTTTCAAAGATCGAGGCGGGCAAGATGACCTTTGAAAAGGTGGATTTTGACCTGCGCGAAATCGTGACGAGTTCCGCCGCGCTGCTCACCCCACGCGCCAGATCCAAGGGGCTGGCCCTGAATCATTCGATCCCGGAAGGTGTCAGCTCGCGGTTGGTGGGCGATCCCTCCCGGCTCCGGCAGATCTTGCTCAATCTGCTGGGTAATGCCGTCAAATTCACCGAACAGGGAGAGGTTGCGCTAGAGATCGTGTCACAGAAGGAAACAGACGAGGAATTGCAACTGCATTTTTCCGTCCGCGACACCGGCATCGGGTTGTCGGAGGCGGCCCAGAAAAAATTGTTCGAATCATTTACGCAGGCGGATGCCTCCACCACGCGCAAGTTTGGCGGCACAGGGCTCGGCCTGGCCATCTGCCGTAAGCTCGTCGAATTGATGGGCGGATCCATCGGCGTGACCAGCACGATGGGAAAAGGCTCGACGTTCTGGTTCACTCTTCCGTTCGGCACGCCAAAGCAGGCGCCAGCGGTCGATGGAATGACGGCGGCGCTCAAATTTCTCAATGGCGCCCGCCGGTCTTCGTCGCCCGTCCAGCCCATATCCACGCGCGTCATCCTGGCGGAAGACAACGCCATCAACCAGATCGTCGGCGTGAAACAACTGAAAAAGCTGGGTTATGCCAACGTGCAGGTCGCCGGAACCGGTATCGAGGCTGTGGAAGCCTGGCGGCAGGACAATGCCTGCATCATCCTGATGGATTGCCAGATGCCGGAGATGGACGGTTATGAAGCCACCCGGAAAATCCGGGCGTTGGAACAGGCGGAAAGCCTGCCCCGCACGTTGATAATTGCGATGACCGCCAATGCGATGCAGGGGGACCGGGAGCTGTGCCTCGCCGCCGGCATGGACGACTACATCTCCAAACCGGTGAACGAGCATGACCTGATAAACGCGCTGGAAAAGGCGGCGGCTGAAACACCGGCGGAAGACAAGCCGCTTGATGTGCTTGCCTTGCAGGAAGCGTGAACGGGTGCGGGCGATTCGCCCGCACTCCGCGGCGGCAGGGGCACCTTTCCAGCACAGTGGGATCCGAAGCTTGGAATTCACGTGACTTGAAGTCGCGGC
>JADMIO011417940.1_pt1 | contig 114355 bp, 101 predicted proteins | sample 8958161 | NCBI WGS metagenome assembly JADMIO01 (sample SAMN16585339, study PRJNA669376) | soil metagenome | isolation source: Crop rotation soil | place: USA: Cullars Rotation, Alabama | collected 2011
CGCGACTTCAAGTCACGTGAATTCCAAGCTTCGGATCCCACTGTGCTGGAAAGACAACCAATAAGTATTACACGGATGCACGCGCGCGAGCTGCTCATTCTGCAACCTCACCGCTTAATTATAATTCCACTACCGGCGTGTTTTCAATAACACAAGCGAACACGACAAACAGTGGATATCTTAGTTCAACAGACTGGAACACGTTCAACAATAAACAAGCATCAGGAAATTATGTAACAGCATTAACAGGTGATGTAACAGCAACAGGTCCGGGAAGCGTGACGGCAACAATTGCGAACAATGCAGTTACCTACTCGAAGATGCAGGCAATGACTGCAAACAAATTACTTGGTTCAGGAGCAACAGGAACAGCAGTTTCAGAAATCACGCTCGGCACCGGACTTTCATTCAGCGGAAATACTTTGAATGCTGCGACAACCGGTGGGACTGTTACGAGTCTTTCAGTGACATCAGCGAATGGCTTTGCAGGAACTGTAACGAATCCAACCACTACTCCTTCCATCACACTCACGACAACAGTAAATGGTATGGTGAAAGGAAACGGAAGCACCCTATCGGCTGCAACAGCAGGAAGCGATTACTCAGTGGGAACAGCATCACTTGGAACAGGAATTCTGAAATCAACCACAAGCACTGGAGCACTTTCAATCGCAACTGCATTGGATTTTCCAACTCTTAATCAAAATACAACCGGCAATGCAGCAACAGTCACAACCAATGCAAACATGAATGGTGATGTCACCAGCATCGGAAATACAACAACTATTGCCAGTGGAGCTGTGACCAATGCGAAGATGGCAAACATGGCTGCGAATACTTTCAAAGGCAACAATACAGGAAGCGCAGCGGCACCCGGTGATCTGAGTGCTGCGCAAGCCACGGCGATGTTGAATACATTTTCTTCCTCGGCACAGGGTCTTGTTCCTGCGAGTGGAGGTGGAACGACGAACTTTCTAAGAGCCGACGGAACATTTGCTTCACCTGCCGGCAGTAACTATCGCAACCTGGTTACACTTGGAACAGATATTCCCAGTAATTCCACTGCTAATACGCTCACAGATATCACTGGCTTCTTATTCAGTGTAACCGCCGGTAATACCTATCGCTTCTACGTGATTATTCCTTATACAAGTGCAGCGACTTCAACAGGAAGCCGATGGACGATCAGTGCTCCGGCCGCCACTTTTCTCAACTATACAAGTCGCTATACACTGACTGCCACTTCTCAAACAGTAAATTTTGCCAGTTCAGCGGGTCTTCCCGGTTCATGCAATGCTACTTCACTTACAGCAGGGAATGTGGCAATCATTGAAGGAGTGATCAAACCCTCCGTCAGCGGCACTGTTCAAATACGATTTGCAAGTGAAGTCAGTAGCTCAACGGTGACTGCTAAAGCAGGAGCCACACTGGAATGGTGGTAGTAGAAGCATTGCTAAATATATCCATCTTGAAGAATAATGGATGAAAGGAAAAAATTTAAGAGAAAGGATACGGGCAACACTCCAGGTTATTGCTCCAGGGCAAGAATATCTTTAGTCATGGTTCTACTGACTTCATTTTATTCTTTCGTTCAAGGGCAAATTATTACAAACAATGCCTTTATTTCGACTACAAGCGGGACCGTGATTAGCGTTGATACTCTATCCAACAGTTTCTCGGCTTCTTTCTCCAATGATGGGATCCTGAACGTTTATACCATCAATAATGCAGGAAGCCTGCAAGGAAACGGCACTTATAACATTGGCAAAAAATTTATAACCACCGGAACATTTTTACCGGGCACAAGCACTATAAACTATAATAGCTCTGCCGCGCAAATCATCGCACCGGTCAATTACTATAATTTAACCATCGCAACAACAGGGACGAGAACAGTAACCTTTCCTTCAACAGGCACTATCGGAATTGCAAATGTCTTAACTCTTGCCGGCGGAGGAACCAGTTATACTATTGATGGCAGCACTCTTAATTTTAATGGAACATGGCCTCAATCCATTCCTGCATTCCCATTTTATAATCTCGATGTTGACAATATGAACGGTGCCACACTAAGTGGTGTTTCCACGGTAACCGGCACTTTAAAAGTAAACGGGCAATTCCATTCCGATGGATATCTGACATTACTTTCAACGGCAGATCAAACTGCACTGATTGATGGGAGTGGGACGGGCGAAGTGCTGGAGAACGTGACCGTGCAACGATATCTTGACCCGGGATTTGGATATAAATATATCAGTTCGCCATTCCAGTCAGCAACGGTGAATGAACTCTCAAATGAAGTAAACCTGGGCGCCGCTTTTCCTGCCTTTTATGGGTACGATGAAGATTTAATTTCTTCCGGGTGGATAAATTACACGAATACATCAGGCATCCTTGTTCCCCTACACGGATATGCATCAAATTTCGGATCATCTCCGGCGGCCATTACTGTTGATATGACCGGAGTAGTCAACAATAATGCAATCTCTGTCGCTCTCTATAATCACAATGAACCTTATACCAAGGGCTTCAATTTAGTTGGTAATCCATATCCTTCGCCCATTGACTGGAATGCGACAAATGGCTGGACAAAAACAAATATTGATGATGCCATCTATTATTTTGACGCAAGTGACACGAATCAATATACAGGCACCTATAGTTCTTACATAAATGGAATTTCAAGTGATGGAATAGCGAATAACATTATTCCCGCTATGCAGGGATTCTTTGTTCACGTTTCTGATGGCGCTTATCCCGTAGCAGGAATGCTTGGTATGGATAATACGGTTAGAGTAGATAACCTTCTGCCAACCTATCACAAACCCGAGGGCAGCTTATCTCCCCTTATCCGATTGAAAGCAAGATTTACAAATGCAGAAACCGCTTCCGACGCGACAGTTATATATTTTGATGAGGATGCTCACGAAGAATTCGAAAAGCAGTTTGATGCGCTGAAGCTCATGAATACCGATGCGAATACGCCAAGCATCTACTCCCTTTCAAACGACGGCAGGCGGCTTTCCATCAATGGAATGATCGAACCCAGTGATAGTTTAACGGTAATTCAGCTTGGGCTGGCATGTACAAAGAGCGGAGATCTAACTATTGAAGCTACTGCCTTAGACGAAATTTCTCCGGGTCTCTATATTTATTTCGCCGATGCTGAAACGGGAAAAATTCAAAAATTAAAACTCCATAGTGAATACAGTTTTTATTTGAAAGAAGGGGCTTCCGAAAACCGGTTTTCAATTCTATTCGGCAGGAAGCCAATGAGTGCTCATTCTAACTCAGCAGATGGGTTAAATGCATACGCTTATGGAACAAACATCTTCGTTTTTGCAAATGGTGCAGAAACTGAATTGATAATCTCCGGCGCATTAGGCCAGGTAGTGTTTCAGAAGAAATTTGATGCCGCAGGATCTTATGAAATAAATACACACCTCAATAGTGGAATTTATGTCGTCACTCTAGTATCCGGAAATAACCGGTTCTCAAAAAATATTTTCATAGGAGATCAATGACCGTCCACTTTTCATCAGATACGAATAGGCACATCTTTTTTTGGTGCGCGGTCATTCTCTTATTTTTAAACTTCGGCAAGGCGCATTCCCAGGAACAGCCTCCGCAACCAATTGCTGTTTACGTCGACAATGAACAAGCATTAAATTTTGGAGCATTTTATCCTGCTAATTCCGGCGGAACAATCACCGTCTCCGCTACAGGTATGCGTTCGGTTACCGGCGACGTCATCCCAATTAACGAGGGAATTTCCTACACGCCAGCTCTCTTCGAAATTCAGGCACTGCCCGGAACAATTGTTCACTTGCAGGAAGGGACTGTTGGATTTTTAACAGGGAGCAATGGCGGCACCATGGCGTTAGAGATCAATGGCACAGATCCGCCCTCGCCGTTTATTACCACCGTTCCTCCACCAGGAAAGACACAAATAAGAGTTGGTGGAACACTAACTGTCGGCAGCATTATGACCAACCAGACAGGTTCTTACACCGGAACATTTACGGTAACGTTTAACCAGGAATAATGACTAATGTATTTATATAGTTGAGTTTAATTGATGAACAGCATTACCCATTATTTTTATCAGAAAATGTTCTTGCCTGAGTACCGCGCTGCAAGAACGGTTTTCGTTATGTCTTTTATACTCATTTCATTTATGCCGAGAGAGAGCAGCTGTTTCAATAAAGCCAACTATGCTGAAATCTCAATCACATTCATTGCAGAACCAATCGGAACCACAGAAATAGCGGCAATCATAGATGGTCAGGAAGTCTATCTATCTGCCAATGACCTTTTTAATTTCCTGCGAATAAAAAGCAGCATCTCACGTACTCTGGATACGGTGAGTGGTTTTTTAATTACTCCGAAAAATATTTTTCTGATTGACAAAGTAGAAAACTCAATCCATTATCAGGGCAAAGAAATACAGGTTCCCGATACAGATTTGATTCATACAGAGGCCAACCTCTATCTCCGCTCCGATTATTTCGGGAGTGTATTCGGGCTTGAGTGCAGGTTTGATTTTCATAGTCTATCCGTCACACTCACCACCACACTGGAATTGCCTGCTATTCGCGAAATGCAACTGGAATTAGCGCATGAAAAAATCGGATTATCCGATCAAACTGAAATTTCCGATACAAGTATAGCGAGAAATTATTCTCTCTTTCACATTGGGATGGCTGACTGGCTCATAATTGCCAACCAGGATGCGACCGGATACAATAATACAAGGGTAAGTCTTGGATTGGGTGGTAATATTTTTGGCGGTGATGCTACAGCCAATCTTAATTATAACAGTGATGCCCCATTTCGTGAAAAAGAGCAATTCTACCAGTGGAAATATGCAAACAACCATCATCAGGCATTCCGTCAGGTGATGGCAGGTAAAATTTTCCCACTCCCAATTGCTTCTATCTATGACCCAATAGTTGGAGTACAAATCACCAACGCACCGACATATTACAGGCGGTCTTACAACGCATACACGTTGACTGATTATACGGAACCAAACTGGATGGTAGAGCTTTATGTCAATAACACATTAATAGATTACACGAAAGCTGATGCTTCCGGCTTTTTCTCTTTCCGGGTTCCGCTTGTTTACGGTACCACTGATGTATTGCTCCGTTACTACGGGCCATGGGGTGAAGAGAAAATTTCCAGAAAAACTATTACCGTTCCTTTTAGCTTTCTACCACCCAAGGAATTGGAATATAAGGTCAGCGCTGGGGCAGTGGAAGATGGAAAGAACTCTATGTACTCACAAGCTAAGGTCAACTATGGAATTGCCAGAAATATTACTGTTGGTGGCGGAATGGAATATCTCTCCACCATTCTACATCCGGAAATGCCATTTCTGAATGCGTCATTCAGATTACCTTCTAACTTTATTCTGGCGGCAGAATATGTTTACGGAGTGAAATCAAGAGAATTCCTGAGCTATCATTCTTCCACTAATTTTCAGTTTGAAATAAGCTATACTAAATATAAGCCCGAACAGGATGCTGTAAAATATAATTATACGCAGGAGGCAAGAGCAATAGTTTCCATGCCATTTCATGTAGGAAAAATATCTTCGTTTACCCGCCTTACGCTTAATCGGTCCATGCTTCCCTCGTTCAATAATACTAATTCAGAATTGCTGCTTTCCGGTGCTTTGCATAACGTGAACATGAATATTACTACAGATGCCTACCTGGTGAATGATCTCGATCCTACCTTTTATACTGATATGGCACTGTCATGGTCACTTCCTGCAGGATTTATCTTCACTCCGCGCGCTCAATATGAATACAATTACCATCGTTTCCTGACAGCGAATATCGGACTTGAGAAACGCATTTCAGGTAATGGTTACGTCAATGCCTCCTGTGAAATCAATTTTGTTAGCAGGATCAGTACCTACCAAATCGGTTTCCGGTATGATTTATCTATCGGACATCTTGGTTTTCTTGCAACACGGACAAAAAATGTAACAACCTTGACAGAAGCTGCCAGCGGTAGTATAATTGGAGACTCCAAAACAAAATATCTTGCTTTAACGGGAACATCCAACATCGGCCGCGGCGGAATTATTTTTTCCCCCTTCCTGGATATCAACGGAAACGGAATCCGTGATGAGCACGAGCCAAAAGTAACTGGCCTCAGTGTTCAGGTCAATGGCGGCACGATTAAGAAGAACAAAAAAGATTCAACCCTCATCGTCTCTGGGTTGGAACCTTATACCTATAGTTTTGTGCGCCTCAACACCAATGACTTTGAAAATATTGCATGGAGAATTGATAACCTCACCCTGAATATAGACGTTACTCCAAATCAACTTCGCTTAATTGAAATTCCTGTAAAAGTTGTCGGCGAGATTTCAGGAATGGTTCACTTCAGCGACGAAGGCAAACAAACAAGCTCCGATAATATACAGATCAATTTCTACAAGGATGATTCTATACTTGTTGCAAGCACCATTTCTGAACAGGATGGCTATTTTGATTTTCTGGGTCTTCTTCCGGGGAATTACACAGCAAGAATTGATTCCTTACAAGCTGCTCAACTAAAACTCTTCTGCAGTCCAGTAAATTTTATCGTAAAGCCAAGTGCAGAAGGAGATATAATTGAGAATCTTGAACTTGAATTAAAGAAGCAATAATTTCTTTGCAGCGTTATCGGCCACCGTTTCTCAAGTAATTAATAACAGCCTGCCTCAAATCATTCCGAAGCTTATCATTCGCTTCGGGTGGCGTGATCTTAACCATATCAGGATTTGTATTCTTCAGAAATTCGAGATATTGCTGTTGACCGGTCACCAGGTATTCATTTGCAGCAACGTGATAAACCTTTTTGTCATCGAGTTTCTTTCCGTTGACCAACCAGTTTCCTTTTTTGTCTTTCTCAATGCGATCAGATTGAAGAAAGCATCCATTTCCCGGATGTTTTATGGCCGTATCAAGCGCCTCTCTCAGTAAAGAACCTTTCATATCCGCCACCATAATTCTTCCGCCATAAGGTAACGTGCGAATAACATCATATTGAGTAATCGTTCCTATCAACTCATCGTCAATTCTAATTCCGCCGCTGTTGTAAATGGTACAATCACTGCCCTTCACCGCTGCCGAGAATGCTTTTGCAATCATCCTCGTTAAATTCGTCGAACGAAATCTTATGTTCTCCTCACGACCATCGTAAGGTTCGCTTAAAGTTGCCAGCACTTCATCTGGATCAAATCCCTGATCGCGCAAACTTTTATCTGCAATAGCAGTCCATTTATCTACCACACCTTTTGTTATGGGATCCTCAGAAACAGTGTTGTCAAGGTGAACCAAATGAGAGGTAATCATCAGCTTCTTTGAATCCTTATCATAACTAAGTTGGTGAACATAGGCGGTGATGGCATTAGCGTCAGCCTTTGCTATGAGTGTTGTCCCCACTGTGTCGTAGGAATGCACGTGCTCATGCCCGCCCATGATCAGTTTTATTTCGGGAAATAAAGTTGCGAGTTTTCGGTCATCAGCAATTGAAAGATGCGTGACAGCCACGATGAAATCACATTGACCATGTAGAGTCAATATCGCACGCTTTGCAGCCGTATTATAATCTTCATAGCTGACATACGGTTGAGTCGTTGTGTTGATGCAAATACCGAAGATCCCAATTCGGACTTCCGTGCCATCAGCATCCTTAAAAACAAGAACGCGGGTCTGCGGAATCGGAATGTCACTGTGATTTTCGATTTTGGTGAAGGCCACATTTCCCGTTGACGTTTTATGCCACACGTTGGCGCTCACCCAATCGAATTGTGAAGTGTTGATCCGATCTGTCAATTCTGATTCTTTCAAATCAAATTCATGGTTGCCGAACGTCACCAGGTCAATTCCCGCTGTATTCATTGCCTCCACCATTTGTTTCCCTTTGATCGCGCTTCCTTCATAAGAGATGCTGCCCATCGCAGAGGGATAAAGAAAATCACCGCTCAATACCGCATAAGTGTTTGGATTTTCTGATTGTAATTTCTTTCTGATGGTGGACACACGCGCCATCCCTCCCATTGTTCCATTTTCTAACGGAGAGATTTCATAGACATCATTTAATTGGAGAAACGTTACTGCAATCTTGCTGTCATCGGTATTGGTTTGGGCTTTGACAATACTTTGAAATGACCAGGTGAGAATTATAATGAGCCGGATGAATTTCATGCTTTGTTATTTTTTGAAACAAGGTAGAGAGTCAAAATTCAAAATCCAAAAATAACGGGGGGTGGCTAGTCTCTTCTTCATTCACCTTTCATCCCTACATTTGTCGCAAACGCAACAACCAATGAGTCATAATTTGCTGAAAGGAAAAAAGGGAATCATTACCGGGGCTCTCGATGAAAGTTCAATTGCCTGGAAAGTGGCGATGCGATGCTTTGAAGAAGGAGCTGCGATCACGCTTACGAATGCACCAGTGGCAATGCGTATGGGAAAGATCAATGAACTGGCAAAAGCAATAAATGCGGAAGTGGTTCCTGCCGACGCAACGAGTACTGATGATTTGAAAAACCTTTTTCAGCGTACGATGGAAATTCATGGCGGCGGGATTGATTTCGTGCTGCATTCTATCGGCATGTCCCCGAACGTGAGAAAGAACAAACCTTACACGGATCTCAATTATGACTTCTACGCGAAAACACTCGACATCTCAGCCGCTTCCTTTCACAAGATGATCGGAACAGCCTACCAACTCGATGCAATGAATGAATGGGGTTCCGTGGCTGCCTTAACTTACATGGCTGCGCAACGCGTATTTCCCAATTACAATGATATGGCCGATGCAAAAGCATTGCTTGAATCTGTTGCCCGTAGCTGGGGCTACCATTACGGTGTGAAAAAGAAAGTGCGCGTGAACACCATCTCGCAATCTCCAACTTATACGACAGCCGGCAGTGGCGTTTCAGGATTCGATGTTTTCTATAACTACGCTGATGCTATGTCGCCGCTGGGTAATGCAACAGCAGATGAGTGTGCAGACTATTGCGTGGTCATGTTTTCCGATCTCACTAAAAAAGTGACGATGCAAAATCTTTTTCACGACGGTGGTTTTTCCAATACTGGTGTTAGTGAAAAAGTGATGGCACTTTATGCCGGTAAAAAAGAGTAGCCGGAAGAAGATATATTTTCGGACAATGCTTCGTTGCGCGATTCTGTTTTCCATTTTCAACATTCAATTTTCATTTCTTGCTTTCTCGCAGGGAAATTCTCTTCTTTGGCGTATCAGCGGAAATCATCTTCAGCATCCTTCGTATCTGTACGGCACCATGCATTCCGCCGATCCACGCGTGTTTCATTTCGCTGATTCAGTAATGCCTGCTTTCGAAATGTGCGATGCTTTTGCCATGGAGGTATTGATTGATGAAACGGTGCAGGCAACAATCCTGCAAAACATTTTCATGAATGGTGATGCAACATTGAAATCGTTACTCTCTCTGGCTCAATACGATTCTCTGCAACGGTTTGCTATGAAGAATGCCGGACTCGATGTTTCTTATTTCGACCGGATGAAACCGCTGTACGTGGCGATGATGCTCGAGATGATGAGCGGTGACGATTCTATTCTGAGTACGGCGGATCCTTTTCTTGATCAATATTTCGAGATATCAGCAAAAAAACAACAGAAGAAAATCTGGGGATTGGAAACAGCGGAGGAACAGATGTCCATCTTCGAGGTAATGACCTATAAAGATCAGGCGGACTTGCTGATGAAATCCATTCGCAATTATTCTGAAGACACAACGGAATTCCAGGACATGATTCAATCGTATCTCAACAATGATCTCGCAGAGATGATGGAGTTTGAAAATGATTTCTCCATACCTGATTCATTATACGATGCACTGATTACAAACCGTAACATCAGGATGTCTGCGCGAATTGATTCAATGGTGAGGAAACAATCAACATTCATCGCTGTTGGTGCGGGGCATCTTGGGGGTGAGGAAGGTCTGGTCAGCTTACTTCGTTCGAAAGGTTACACCGTATTACCGGTGATACCGACGTTCTCGCATTTTCTACCAGGCAATAAGTATCGATTTGTTTCGATAAAAAATAATTTCAAAGTCGACTTTCCCGCTATTCCCGAAATAAAATCAGAAGAAGACAACGGCACCCTCGTTTCAACTTATTCTAACAAACTTGAAAAGGGAAAGCCCTCTTACGAAGTAGTAGTTATCGATTATCCGGATGTAATGGGTGAAGATGAGATAAAGGAACGATTTTCAAATTTCAGTGAAAATCACGATGGCAAACAAACCAAATCTATTACGGTGAACGGGGTTCAAACAAATCAATACCTCTATCAGCAGGATAAAATGTGGATCGCTGAAGTAACCGTTTACGACGAACACAGGCTATACAACCTCCATGTAATAAAAGACGGCAAGATCAAGCCGGAAGACTACGACCATTTCTTCCAATCATTTGCGATACTTGCAGAATGATAATTGCCCCGGAGGAAGGAGTTAAGTTACTACGAGAGGGAAAAGTGATCGGTGTTCCAACCGAAACGGTATACGGTCTTGCCGCCGATGCGCTAAATCCTGAAGCGATCGCAAAAGTTTTCGAAGTCAAAAATCGTCCGGCTGATAATCCACTCATTTGCCACTTCAGTTCAGCAGAACAGGTCAGACATTATGTGAAAGAAATTCCTGTTGTCACAGAAAAACTGATGGAGAAGTTTTCACCTGGGCCTATAAGCTTTATGCTTGACCTGAACACTGATTCTCCTCTGAAATTTGCCACCTGTGGAAGTGAACAGGTGATTGTTCGGATTCCTGATCATCCAATACTACTTGATATTATCCGACAGTTCGATCGCCCTTTGGCCGCACCCAGTGCGAACACTTCAGGAAAAGTCTCCCCCACTTCAGCACAAATGGTAGAAACAGATCTGGGAAATAAGATCGATGGAATTGTGGATGGTGCCGAATGCAAAGTGGGAATTGAGTCCACCATCATTGATGCAAGAAGAAAAAATGAAATCATCATTCTTCGCCACGGAGTCATTGGTGAAAAGGAACTTCAATTGACTTTTCCTGATTTAAAAATCCGTGCCGTGAAAGATTCAGAACACGGTGTAACGCCGGGCACCAAATACAGACACTATGCTCCGGATACACAAGTCTTCACAGCAGAATCCTTTGTCTCTGTATTTCACGAAAGAAATATTGCATTACTCCTCACAGAAGAACAATTTGAATCGATCAGCCCGGATGCGCTCAAGAAATTTTCAAATCACCATAATCAGTTTGTTCCTCTTGGTTCGATGAAAAATCTCAACGATCTTGCACGAAATTTCTATTCGAAGTTCGCTTTGCTGGATACGATGCAAATTTCAAAAGCCTTCATTCTGAAAAACGATTGGGGTTCTTCATCACTCGGCAAAGCACTTCAGACACGACTGCAAAAAATCACTTCACACTAAAAAAAAATTTATGGCCACGATAGAAGAAACCCACGGCTACATCCGGCAATTCATCACATCGGTTGGTGTCGACCCTAATCAATGCTTCAACGAACAGACCAAGGCCTACTATCTCACGCGCGGTTCTGCATCGATTGAAGTTTTTATCTCTTCGCATCCGCAACCGGATGGTACAACGAGAAATTTCCTTCGCATCTTTTCGCAGGTAGTTTCCGTTCCTGCGGAAAACAGAGAACAATTTTATCGCCGCATGCTTGAGCTCAATGATCAAAGTCTGGGAATGAAGCTCACCATTCAGCCCGGCACAGATAAGGTGTATGCCACCTTTGAACGCGACATCAATGGTATTGATGTCGCCGAAACAGCGACTTGTATTGCTGACCTGGGATCATGGGCGGATTACTTTGATGACGTGATTCGGAAAGAATTTAATATCCAGGCCAGGGACGGCGGCCAGGCACCGAAGGGATAAAGAATTGAAATTTCAGATTTTCAGATTTCTATTCCTCAACTTATAATTTTCCAATTGCCCAAAGTTTTTCTCGGAATCCTTGAATCGATTTTCTTTGTTGCCGGATATGTTTCTTCCTCGGCTCAAATCATCAACATCGAAGCGCAGCGCATTGTGAGCGACAGTACCGGGTGGTTCGGTGATATCAATGGGAATTTTTCTTTCCAGCAAAATGTAAATACAATCTACTCCTTCAATGCCGGAGTTCATGTGGAAAATAAATCGAAGAGCACAAAAGATCTCTGGATGTTTCTTGGCAATGCCGGATTGCTGAAAGTGGATTCATCACAATTTGCCAACAATGCACTCGGTCTGGCACTCTACGACCGCAAACTGAATAAAGTCATCCGGGCTGAAGCATTGACCATTCTATCAAACAACCAGGTCACGAATATTCATGTGCGATGGCAGGCCGGTGCCGGTTTACGATTTAAGCTGGTGGATTGGTCCAAGTTGAAAGTTTATGCAGCAGCACTTTATTTATACGAATATGAGCAATCATCATTCTCCGACATTCCTTCGCGAAGTGAAAATCGAATATCACCTTATCTCACATTTACGTTTCGCCCTGTAAGTAATTTGAAACTCACCAGTACCACTTACTATCAACCACGGCTCGATTACCTGAATGATTACCGAATCCTGAATGTGGAGCAATTGAAAATCGATATCACGAAAAAGTTTTCCTTCACAATTGACTTCAGTTATTTGTATGATGAATTTCCTCAACCGGACGTGCCGAATAAGAACATTGCATTTAGCACGGGGGTGAAATACAAATTCAGTGGCAAAACGTTACCTTAATAATTTGTCAAAGCAATTTCCATCTCACGATTTACTTTTGCGATTCTTAAAATTTGGTCCGGTAGCTCAGTTGGATAGAGCATCAGCCTTCTAAGCTGAGGGTCATTGGTTCGAATCCAATCCGGATCACACTAACATGTCAAGCGAAGGTCGCGTTGAAGTACAAATTCATGAGAGCTGGAAACAACTTCTCGATGATGAATTCCAGCAACCTTATTTCTCCGCGATTAAACAATTTCTGATTAAAGAACGGGAGCAGGGTGCAACCGTTTATCCTCCCGGACCACTCATCTTTAATGCCTTCAACTTAACGCCGTTTGATCAACTTAAAGTCGTCATTCTCGGACAGGATCCTTATCACGGAAAAGGACAAGCACACGGCTTGTGCTTCTCTGTTCCTGATGGCGTATCACAGCCGCCTTCGCTGCAAAATATTTTCAAAGAATTGGAAAATGACCTGGGTATTCCGGCAGCAAAATCAGGAAACCTTACGCGTTGGGCGCAGCAAGGTGTGATGTTGCTGAATGCCTTGCTAACGGTTCGCGCGAATCAACCCGCATCGCATCACAACATCGGATGGGAAACTTTTACCGATGCCGTGATCAGAAAAATCTCAGACGGAAAGGAAGGAATTGTTTTTCTGCTCTGGGGGAAATTTGCACAGGAGAAGCAATCGCTCATCAACTTAAACAAGCATCATGTACTGAAGGCCGCACATCCTTCACCCTACTCTGCCAACAGCGGGTTCTTTGGTTGCAGGCATTTTTCACGAACGAATGAATTGCTGATTCTCCAGGGGAAAACGCCCGTAGACTGGAAGCTTTGATCAGTTTTCCCTATGAAAAACGATGTCATCATCTGCGAGAAATCATGAATAACATCACGTTTCTCCTATGAAAACTCACCTTGCTGTTGATAACTTTTATTCATTTTTCCCTCGGTGATCATAGACATGTTGCTATCTTTTCCCTCGAAAATTCATTTTCTAACCTTTAAATTTTCTAACTGTGGCAAAAAAAGCAGCCAAAAAGAAAGCAGCTCCTAAGAAGAAAGCTGCTGCGAAACCAAAAGCAAAAGCGAAGCGTACTCCCAATGCTGCCTTCATGAAAGCGATGAATCCAAGTTCATCACTGGCAGCCGTTGTTGGCAACAAGCCGTTGCCCCGCACGGAAGTAACCAAGAAAGTTTGGGCTTACATCAAGAAGAACAACTTGCAGGATTCAAAGAATCGTCGCCAGATCAATGCTGACGCAAATTTGCAGGCTGTGTTCGGCGGAAAGAAATCCGTGAACATGTTCGAGATGACCAAGCTCATCAACAAGCATCTTTCTTAATTCAGCTTTTGGACCAAAATAAAGAGACAGCAGTCAGAAATGGCTGCTGTTTTTTTGTAGGGATAATTATTCAGGGATTCAAATGCTCTGCTAAAAATTTCTCCATCGCGCGATAAAAATCAAACCGGTTTTCTTCATTGTGAAAACCATGTCCTTCATTGTCCTTCACCATGTATTCTACCTCCACGCCGCGCTCACGCAATGCTTCAACAATTTGATTGGATTCATTGATGTTGACGCGAGGATCATTCGCACCTTGTGCTACAAGCAATGGCACTTTGATTTTGCTGACGTGAAAAACGGGCGACACATCCTGCAACAACTCTTTTTCTGTTTCAGGGTTGCCTACCATCTCGTACATCATTTCCAAATATGGTTTCCAGTAGGGAGGAATCGTTTTCATGAATGTGAACATATTCGAGACACCTACATAGTCGATTCCGCAGGCATACAAATCAGGTGTGAAGGTCAAACCAGCCAGCGTTGCATAGCCGCCATAGCTTCCTCCATAAATGGCAATGCGTTTTCCATCGGCAATTCCTTTCCTGATTAACCATTGAACACCGTCAGTAATATCATCCTGCATTTTTCTTCCCCATTGCTTGAAGGATGCTTCCCAGAATTTTTTCCCGTAGCCCGTTGAACCACGATAGTTCATTTGAAAAACAGCAAACCCTCTATTGGCTAAAAACTGCACTTCAGGATTGAATGCCCATGAATCACGCACCCAGGGGCCACCATGCGGATTTACCACTACCGGCACCCGTTCATTTAATCCATTCTGCGGCAGGGTGAGATAACCGTGAATTGTTAATCCATCCCGCGATTGATAAGTTACGGGTTTCATCTCGCATAATTCTTCTTCCTTCAACCATGGACTCACCTCTGCCAGATGAATTAATTGATCGCTGTTCTTATCATATAAATAGTAAGCGCCAAGCGAACGATCACTGAAAGTTCTAACGAGGAATTTTGTTTCTTCTTTATCGTGTGAAGTGATTACAATTTCTCCCTGCAGCAATTCCTTTTCGATGCGCTTGAAAATTTTTTCTGATTCGGTATCGAGAAAAACAATTTGCCGCTTCCAATCGGTGAAGGAATAATTCGTCAGTACTTTTCTTTTCCTCGAAAAAGAGAGGCCGCCTAAATCAACCTCGCCATGCTGATATAAAACTTCCGATTCCTTTTTTGAAGCAGGATCAAACAGAACAATCGCCGCTTTGTCGCGATCCAGGTTTGACAATGCATAAAACTGCTTATTGTCAAACGTGAAAAATAATGGCGCGAGAGATTCACGAAAATGAGTCGTGATCAATTCATGAAACGGATACAGATGTGACTCCCGATAGAGCAAGGTGTTGTTGACACCGTCTGTGGTGATCGCCAACCGAATAATTCCATTATGATCGGTTCCCCACTCAGTAATGTTTCCCGGATTTTCTGCCTCCATCACCAAGGCTGCGGTGTTGATGTTGATGCGATAAGCATCGAAAATTTCTTTATTGCGAAGATTGAGACCAATGATCATCTCTTCTTCATTCTCCGGAAGATCATCGATGATTTGCGTGGTGACACCATCAAAGGGAGTTAGATCGAGTTCATCTTTTCCTTCAGGAGAAACTGAGTAAAGATGAAAATTTTCATCACCGCCTTTGTCTTTCAAAAAAACAATACGGCTGTTGCTTCCCCAGAAATAACCGGAAACATTACGATCCTTTTCTGAGGTCACACGAAATTCTTTTCCGCTTTCAAGATGCTGCGTAAATACATTCAGGCGGTTTTCCCATGGCGCCATATAAGTGAGATACTCGCCATTCGGAGAAATCTGGAACCGGGTTTTTTCAGGATTACGAAAAAAATCTTCGAGGGGAATCAATCGGGTTGAGGAGTTATGCATAAATCAGGCGCGCAAAGAAATATAATCTTCAATGAATCAGAAATAGAAAAATGATCAATGAAATGAGACTATCAGTTTAACACTTCTGCGAGTATCCTCGTTTTTACTTTCACAGTCCAGCCAGAATAATCGGGCACGGTTCCATTCTTTATTCCGTCCAGGTCATCTCTCAAACGAACGGAATACGGTCTCTCAGCTGGTGGTGACAGCTTGATCATTTCGCCTTTGTGAGCAATTTGCGCAATGGTGGTGATACCGGCAGCAGTACCCGAACCAAATGCATCTTCAAGCAATCCCTTCTTGTGTGCCGTCATCACTTCGTCGATGGAAATCTTTCGTTCTTCCACTTTTACTCCATAGTGTTTAAAGAGCTGAATGACGCTGTCGCGCGTCACTCCATCGAGAATCATTCCATCGAGATCGGGTGTAATCGCAACGCCATCTATCACGAAGAACACGTTCATGGTTCCCATTTCATGAATGTATTTGTGCTCGATTCCATCAGTCCATAAAATCTGATCGAAACCATTTTCCAGTGCTTCACGGAGCGGCAACATAGATGCTCCGTAATTTCCTGCTGCTTTCGCATAGCCAACACCACCCGGAAATGCCCGAACGTATTTATCGGTCGTCATCACCTTCACGGGCTTCGGATAGTACAATCCGGCCGGCGATGTAATGATGATGAATTTGAACATTTCCGTCGGACGCACACCAATAAATCGATCCATGGCAAACATGAATGGCCTTATGTACAGGGAACAACCTTTCTCCTGCGGAATCCAATCCTGATCCATGTAAATTAGCTCATGAAGTGAATCATGCCACAATTCCTCAGGAACGGCAGGCATGGCCATCCGTTCAGCGGAAATATTAAATCGCTTCCAATTCATTTCAGGACGGAAGAGCATGGGCTCGCCTTCCGGATTCTTAAATGCCTTCATCCCTTCGAATATGATCTGCCCATAGTGCAGTGCTGACGATGCGGGACTGAACGGAAGATTTCCGTAAGGGATAATCCTGCAATCTGTCCACTTTCCTCTTCTGCATTCAGCCACAAACATGTGATCACCGTACAACTTGCCAAATTGAAGGTTGTCAAAATCGACAGTACTGATCCGCGAAACTTCGGTTCGCTCGATGTGAAATGGATACTTCATAAGCGGAAAATTTAAAACCGGTGAGGTAGAGACTTAAGGCAATAAAAATAGAAATTCATTTTAAAGATGTGCAATGACTCCCATCGTATCGTAGGAAGAGAGAAATCATGTAACCTACTTGTTAAGCAAGATTCAATGAATAATCATGATTTTCTTCACCACTTCCCTATCGTCAAACCTGCATTTCAAAAAACATAATCCTGCAGCACCATTCGCCTGCAATTCATTCAGTGAATAATGAAATGAATTCCTGCCCGGCTGAAGTTTTTTCCTGTCGCAATTCCAAAGTATTTCACCCTTCTCATTCAACAGAGAAAGGTCGAAATTCTCCCGGGTGCTGACAATGATATTTACTGAGAATTGATCATCAATCAGCGTTGGGAAAACTGAAACCTCTGGTGATAATGAAGAAGACGAAATAGATGATGCACTTGTGAAAACGCTTAAATCGAGCGTGTACATAGAACGACCATACGTTGCAGCAACTAATTTTCTGGTGGGCTCATGAAAAGCTAAATCAGTGATGGGAACGGCAGGCAAATCGTAGCCGAGTACGTACCAGGTGTTGCCAAGATTCGTTGTATAAAAAACTCCTGCATCACTAGCTAAATACAAAGTAGAATCATAATCCGGATCGACAATGAGATCATTGCACGGAACATCAGGAAGATTTCCTGAAATGCTTTCCCACATCTGACCAAGATCAGTGGTTCGATAAACGTGAGCCATGTTGTCGTAAAACTTATAACCGGAAAGTGTTACGTAAGCGGTGTTTTGATCTTTCGGATCACAAACCACACGCGTCACCCAGCGATCAGGAAGTGAATCGGAAACCTTCGTCCAGTTTCCGCCATTGTTTTGTGTGACCCAAACATTTCCATCGTCTGTTCCTGCGAAGATGATGTTAGAGTCAAGCGGTGATGCAGCAATCGTAACAATGGTACCATACGTCACATTTGAATTTGCATAGCCATTGGTCAGATCATCACTCATTGCAGTCCAGTGATTGGCCCGGTTGACTGTTTTGTAAAGCTTATTGGTTCCGAAATAGAGTGATTTGGGATTTTGCGGATTGAATGCGAGAGGAGAATTCCAATTCTTTCTTGTGCTTCCTCCAATACCATTGGTCGCATCACTAAAGAAGCTTCCTCCGTTGGTTGACTTTTCCAGCGCTCCGTATTGAGATTCCGCATACTGATAATTATTATCGGTCGGATCTACGAGAACATAAAATCCGTCACCCCAGATGATAGGATTCCAATCATCTAAATTTCCGGTGGTGGTGCGTTGTACGCCATTATCCTGCAATCCGCCATACAGATTAGTCGGATTGTTATAATCAATTTCCGCTGTGTAAAACTGGTTATTCGGAAGATTATCAAAGTGCGACCATGAAGTGCCGCCATTCGTTGATTTGAAAACGCCGCCGTCATCACCGGCAAAAACCAATTGATTGTTGAGCGGATGGATGTAAACACTGTGCTCATCCCCATGCATAAAGTTGCCGACGAACTGCCAGCTATTACCACCATTCGAACTTTTGTAGAGATATAATCCGATAGCAAACACATTGTCGGGATCGGTAGGATCAATTTTAACTCTGCTGAACCACCAACCATATGAAGCAAAATTTCCGGTCATGGTTCCATCATTCGTTTGATCCCATGTATCACCGCCATCAGTTGTTTTGTAAACACCTTTGAAACCGCCACTGCTTCCTTCCGTGTAAATCGAATACAGCACATCAGGATCTGATTGCGAAATATCAATACCGATGCGACCCACATTTGATGAGGGCAGACCGTTAGTTAATTCAGTCCACGTATCACCGCCATCTGTTGATCGATAAATTCCGCAGCCATCGCCATAATATTTTTCATAGGTGAATCTTCGAATGCGCTCCCAGGTGCAAGCATAAATCGTATCCGGATGCTCGGGATTGATGGCCAAATCGGCAGCACCGGTTGAATCATTTACAATCAACACCTGCTCCCATGATTGCCCACCATCAAGTGATCGATAGACGCCACGATTATGATTGCTGGAAAATAAATCTCCCATCGTGGCAACAAAAACACGATCGGGATTGGTTGGATCAATCACAATTCTTCCGGTATTTCTTGTTGAATCCAAACCAATATAACTCCAGCTCTCACCGGCGTCCGTTGATTTGAAAACGCCGGCACCATCGTACGTAACGGAACCACCACCACAATTCGGCTCACCGGTTCCAACATAAATGGTATTTGGATCAGAGGGTGCAATCGCAATATCTCCTATGGACAAGCTTGGTTCGCTATCGAAAATCGGAGTCCAATCTGATCCGCCATCGGTAGTCTTGAAAACACCGCCTGAGGCAGAACCCACATAAATGACATCTGAATTTGTTGGATCCATTTCAATGTCCTGCACTCTTCCGCCAACGTTGTAAGGTCCTGCCGGTTGCCACTGCAAATAATCTCTCACCGCAGATGGACTTTGCATGGTTGCTTTCTGAATAAGTGCGCTTTGATAAGCACCGTAATCCACTTTGCCATGGGGATAAATACGCTGCATGATAAACCAGTCAGATGGTTCCTCCTTTTCTCTCACTACGTTTTTATTTTTCGGGAGAAGAAAAAAAGCAAGTGTCAGAAGAGATGTAATGACAAAAGAAAAGTAAATAGATCTGTATCGGTAAATCATGAGAGGAGATAATGGTGAAACAGGGTCACGAATTTACCGCATTTGAAATTATTCGTAAGAACTCGATACCGGCCAATTATTGCAGGAGGATTCTACTCACTTTCTTGTTTTCTCCCGAAGTGATGGTGAGAAAATAAAATCCTTTGTCAAGCCCTGACAAATCAAGTGTAGAATTCTTCAAAGCCGTAGAACTTATCGAATTGGAATAAACACGTTGCCCCATGATGTTAAACACATCAACATCTACCCTATCAGCGAGTGGAAGATCAAGATCCACAGAAACCAATCCATCACTCGGATTTGGAAACACATTGAAATTGTTTTCTGCTTCAACTGTTGGAACCCCGACAGTAATAAAAGTGCTGTCATAAAGCCGATACGTATATTCAGTGGAATCTTTAAATCGAAATTCCCACACAATGTTATTACTGCCCGCCTGAATTTCGGCACCGTTATACAGGCCTTGTATGTTCGGAAGACCATAACCAATTAGTGTATTTCCATTGGGAAGACGGCTTGCGCTGCCTTGGTTTTTGGTAAACATTTGAAATCCGTTCACTGCCGGATGCGTATAATACCAAACACAAGTGGCTGTGTAGTTTGTTTCATCAAGAACATATTCTTTCGGCTGCGAAATGGATGGTACATGCAAATTGCCATTATCAAATAAAAGGATGTGCCCTGTGTTACTGATGCGATGAACGTTGTGCGGATGACTGAATCCACCATCAGGATCATTAACAAAGGTGATGAAGGGTATATAATTCGCATTGCCCGACCAATTAATTCCCCAATACCAAACAATGCTTCCGATTGCACCGGAAAGACGAATCTTAACAATCATATCCATATTCCTGAATGAAGCAATCAGGTTCCCATCATAATCAATGTACATGGCATTGAGGTGCCAGGGATCATACGTATTTCCGGTGATGGATTGCTGAATATCGGTCGCGGCATCAAGAATTCCGAAATGCTGGTCAGAGCGCCATTGGAAAATGACATTACCATTTGCATCCTGTTCCTGAATCCAGCAAACATTTACCTCCACACTTTGTCCTCCTCCATATTGTGTGAGATCCCAACCTGGTTGCCAATCATAACAAGTAAACCATTTGGTGCCATCGGGATAAAACATATGCTCATGCTGCGTAGGCGTTAATCCGTTCTTACAATGTACTTCTTCGATCTCACTAAAGTTGTCATCGAGCACAACAATGCCCGTATCATGATTTGGAGCATCTAATCTCAGTGCCGTGTAGTGATAATCAAAATTCTTGTGAAAATTTGCTCCATCAGTTGAGGAACCTCTATAGAAAACTGAATCACCATTAGGCTGCATGATACCATACCCTATTTCAGTGGATTGGTTTGCCAGTACGCCGCTGTTTCGGTTAAAATATAATTTCCCCGCCGTGGGATTCGTGTTCGTATAAATGTTCACGAAGTTGAAATGTTCCGTACGGGTATTGGCTGCAGGCGGAGGAATGTATGTTGATTGCTGATTCGGATCATTGATCAGGTTTCCGTCGTCATCATGAGTTGAAAGATATTCCTGGAGATTATCTTTTTCCTGCTGTGTCATTTCTCTGCGAATGGAAAATTGGAATGAGGTACCCGTTAATGTTTCTCCGTCGAGTGTTCGCAATCCTTCTTTTACATGCACCGTTACATTTTCAGAATATGCAAATGGTATCGTTGGCTCAATGCAAACTGTTTTTCCATCTGTCGATAAAACAACACTTGCGGGAATCACGCCGCTCTTCGAACCAATCAGTTCAATCATATCCGTAGTCAATGATGACGGATCCATCAAAGCTCCGTTGCGAAGAATCAGATGCGTTTCGCGGAAATTATTCCTGCTTCCGTCAGAAGGAAAAATGTATTCGAACTGCGCAGAGGCACTCGCAGATACAATTAATGTGAGTGCAATAACCAAGTAGACAAAATGTTTCATGATGGTCGGTTTAAATTTGAGGGTGTAAAAATTTATGCAATTAAATCTTTGTCCACTTCACTGTGGCAGAATGTGTTTCTGATTTTAGATGAATGAAATAAAGTCCTGTGGAGAAATACGAAAAATTGAAAGGCATCTCACGTTTCTGCCCGTTTGTTTCGAAGTTGGTCATGAAGACTTCTTTTCCTGATGCATCACTCACAATCATTTGAACATTTCCCTGCCACTGCTCATCAAGAGTGATCCTGCAGTTACCTTTCGAAGGATTGGGGAAAACTGTTGCATTGTTTTCTGCATTTAAAATTTCGTGAACGCCAACTCCAAATCCTCCTGTATCACACACTTCAATCTTTTTATTAGCCGTGGCTTCATATGCGTATGACTTCACCACGATATTAGGAAGCGTGTCTTTTGTATTTACATCAACACGAATCCAGCCATAATGCGATTCTCCATCCACAGTGCACCTCACTCCAATGTACTGGTCATGTTCATCATTCCAGTTATTTGCCTTAAAAGTTGAATTTTGAAATGAGAAAACAGCATAGTTCAATCCATATATCTGTTGCTGCAGAGGAATGCTGTCTCCACATTGATCCTTAAAAATAATAGGTGCATATTCAAGAGAGTACGTGTGAATAGCGTTTGCAGCATTGAAAAAGCCATCCATCACTTCAAAAAAAGAAAAGCCGGGATAATTCGGGTTAGGATTCGTTCCGGAAATACTTAAGGTCATCTTGAAATCGAACAGCCCGTCATTATTCAAATCGATGGAATCGTAAACAGTAGTTGGATACACATCGGGAATTACTCCTCCAATTTCCTGATCAGGATCTAGATCCGTATACATGATTTGCCCTTTTGCGGCCATTGAGGAGGCCAGAATGGAACTCGCCAGCAGTGTATAATTTTTTACTTTCTTCGAAAGCGTGGTAGTTTTTTTCATAGGTAACAATTTATCGTTTGCAAATTAAGTGATCTGTAAAAAGCGCCAAATTCAATCTTTGATTCGGTTTAATCGCTCGACGAATGGTAATCAATTCAGGGATAAGTTTGAATACAACCTGCAATTTCCATGCATTATTTACTGAAGAAAACAGGTTTGAAAGTTAGTTGAAGCCAAAAATATACTCCCGTAACCGTTGGACCTCCAACCTGCGAGAATGTTGTTGTCTTCACATATTCCATTGAACGAGTCGGAAAGAACAAAGCGACGCCTGTATTCACATTGATATCCTTCGTGATGTCGCGAATGGCCCAAATGTCAAGTTCAGAGCCAAGTGATTTATCCAATGCTTGCCCCGGATTCTCGACGTCTTCAACTTTATTCTGCAATAAGAAATAATGATAATCGAGCGCAAAATTCCATTTCTTGTAGAGATAGCGAAGCGTGAGATAATTATCAATCAACCCTGCATTTCTTGTATCGGCAGGCATATTGAAGAACCAGTCGATCTTACCATAGAAGCGATCGTTTGCTCCGTATGTTGGATTGAACATGTGCGTGACATCGCCTTTCGCAGAATCAAGCGCATTGCTTCCCGACATGTAATCTACTGCGAGTCCGACCTGAAAATTTCGGGCGACTTCCAGCCACGGATTTACTGAAAAGAAATAGGCCTTCACCACATCGAATGAATCCGGCGTGATATTTCCACTTTGATTTACTCTTCTCGTTTTACCACTCTGTCCATACACTTCAAAGTTCAGTCCCCACTTCGTGTGATCAAAGCTGGTGTTCAAGCCATATGTGTAACGCATATTGATACCTGTGGAATCGGGCTTTTGAACTCCATCTGCCAGAAGCATCGCAGAGGCGTTGTATTTAAGCTGGCGCACAGTATCTATTTTAGATTTATTTACCCATAGAAAATCAAGAGTCTTATAGTTGTTCAATGCGTAATAATCATTGAGAATTGCAATTGCCTGCTGATTGTAAGAACCCGCGACGTCAACTTTCCATCCTTCAAATGGTGCGAGTTTCAAAACAGCAGCGTCATAAGCACGACCCTGTTGCGGCCATTCACCATTCGTGAGTAATCGTTTGTTGTCATAAGCAAACTCCATTCGACCTGCCCTGAATCCAACTTTTTTCGAAAAATTGTATTGTGCCCAGGCTTCGTGTAACCCGATCGAAGCAATGTCTGCAGCAAGCACCTCATCGCCCCATACTCTTGCATCCTGGATACTTACAAAGGCGCTAAACCGCTCACTGTTGTATGCTGCGTTTAATCGTGTGCGCTGAGAGATCACTGGTTGAACTTTGCTTAATGAATCCGGGGGAACGCGATAACCGTATTGCACTTCAAACCGCGGACGAATGATGGCGGAGATGTTAATCGTTTGAGCAAGTAATTCTGATGAGGTGACTCCAAGAAGTAGTAATAGCAAATTAGCACTACGTAAAATATGTTTCATCATAGAGGTTTTGAGGTTGCGGCAAATATAGAACGATTAAAATTTCATTAGAGGAACAAGTCCTGCAGTTACTCACGCAACAAAATGAGATTGGACATGCAGGAATTCAAAGAGTTTAAACAGGCAAAAATTTTTATTCAGAAAGAGAGTTTCTTTGTGCAATCAGATTTTCGAAATGAAAAACGAACCTTCTCCTGTTTCCGGCAACATCTATCTTTTTACTGATGGGGCAAGCAGTGGTAACCCGGGACCCGGTGGTTACGGTGTTATTCTTCGTTACAATAATCATGAAAAAGAACTCTCGGAAGGATTCAGAAAGACTACGAATAACAGAATGGAATTGATGGCTGTGATTAAAGGATTGGAAGCTTTGAAGAAAGATGGTTTAAACGTGATTGTGGTGAGCGATTCAGAATATGTTGTGAATGCCATTCAAAAAGGATGGCTGAAAGAATGGGAGAAGAAGGGTTGGAAAAAAGTGAAGAATGTAGATCTCTGGAAAAGATTTCTTGGATTATACCAAAAACATCATATCACATTCAAATGGATCAAAGGACATTCAGGTCATCCGGAAAATGAACGATGCGACCTTTTGGCCGTGGAAGCTTCACAGGGACCCTTTCTCAAAGAAGATATTGGATACACCTCGACTTCTGAAAAATCAAAAACAATTTTTGACAAGTAGATTTCTACACCGGAACGGTAGAAGATGAAGAAGGAATCACTTCTGTCACTTTTGACTGTCTCACATAATCTTCCACTCGTTCGACCATCTGTTTTGATCCCATGAAAATGGGACTGCGCTGATGCAATTCAGTTGCCTCCATATCGAGAACTCTGCGGTGGCCATCAGATGCTCTGCCTCCTGCCTGCTCAACAATAAATGCCATCGGGAAGCATTCGTACATCAATCGAAGTTTTCCTTTCATCGCACTCTTCGTAGCCGGATACATGAAGATTCCTCCGTACAAAAGATTGCGATGAATGTCTCCAACTAATGAACCAATGTATCGAAGAGAATAAGGGCGATTAGTCGCTTTGTCTTCGCTTTGGCAGTATGTGATGTATTCTTTTACCGGCTGTTCAAACTTTAAAAAGTTACCCTGGTTGACGGAATAAATTTTTCCAGTCTCTGGCATCTTGATATCAGGATGCGACAAACAGAATTCGCCGATGGAAGGATCAAGTGTGAAACCATTCACTCCGTTTCCGGTGGTGTACACCATCATCGTGCTTGAACCGTAGATGATATAACCGGCGGCAACCTGCCTCGATCCTTTTTGCAGAAAATCTTCCGGCGTACATGGTCCAAAAAAAGATTGTCTGCGGTAGATGCTGAAGATTGTTCCGATGGCCACATTCACATCAATATTACTGGATCCGTCAAGAGGATCGAGCGTCACCACGTACTTTGCATTTTTCGATGCTTCTGTGCTGATCGGAAGAAAATCTTCCATCTCTTCACTCGCTACTCCGCAGCATTCACCGCTCACCTGCAATGCGGAAATGAATTGCTCATTGGCGAAGATGTCGAGCTTCTTGACGTCATCACCCGTGACATTATTGAGACCGGTGGTACCCAGAATATCCACCAACCCGGCTTTATTTACTTCACGATTCACGATTTTAGCGGCGAAAGCGATGTCGCGTAATAAACCACTAAGCTCACCGGTAGCGAAAGGGAAGTCTTTTTCTTTCTGAAAAATGAATTCATCGAGCGTTATAACCTTCTTCGTTGCTTTCATTCGGGCAGGATTTAAGAACAACAAATGCGACTTCTTCCCATGAAATCGCATCGCTTTACGCAAATGTAGCAAAAAGTTCCACTGAACGAAAGAATTTTCATCCCCTCACAATGAACTGATTCAGGTTCCCTCTTCTCTTCTTTTGAGCACCACAATAAATTCCTGCGTTTGTGGCTGATGGTGAGCGGCATCCTCATTCCAGAAATAACTGGTCTCATGTGTCGGCGTCATTTCAATTAATCCCACGACCTGATATTTTTTAAAGATCGCCGAGTCTGCCCATTCCTGAATATCGTGAGGTGAATCGGGACGAATCAGCCATGAATTAGCAATGTTAATGAACAGCGCATATTTTGGTTTAGCTGCCTCAGCACGATGAATATAATCATGCTGCATTTGTAAATTGTATTTCTGATTTTCCATCAATCCGTACGTGTAGATATATGGCGCAGCAGAAAGCCGGTCTGCATAAAACAAAATTTGCGGCTCTGAACCGAGAATCAATATCCTGTCATCAGTTTGTGTATTTGCTTTTATATAGCGACCTAATTCTTCCGACTCTATGAACGGACAATCGCCATAAACGCGTTTTGAAACCTCTTTCGGAGTCCATTCAAAATAGTAACCGGGGTTACGGTTCAATGCGAGAATAATAATCAGCACGGCAATTGCCACAGAAGTAAATCCTGTCCATTGAAATTGAATGAACGCCTCGAGTTTTCGAATTCCTGCAAAAATGGTCAAAGAAGCAAGCAGTGCTACCGAAGGAATCAAAATAACAAAGTAGTGCGGCCTGAAGTAAAATCCGGGACTGATGGAAAGAAAACCTGCAATGAAAAACAGAATGGCGAATAAGCATAATCTCCAGTTGAACTCACTCACCCAGATTAAAATCAATCCTGTTCCCGCCAAAATCCAAACCGGCCAATATTCCTTCCACATCGGACCAAAGGCAAACAAGAAAATTTCAGGCACCTGCTGCAGGGTAACTTCTGACACATATTGTTGTGCATATTGAAATGTGTAGAACCAGAAATTATCAAATGTGCCATTGCTTATGGTAAAAAGAACAAGTAATCCGTAGGGAATGAAAACGCCAAGCACGAAGGACGCACCATTGATGACTATCTTTATTATCTGCAGCGGCCGATTTGAAAATTCATACATCAATAACATTACACCTCCAAACACAATCAGAAAAACTGCTTGTTGTTTCATCAGGAAACACATTCCCGTGGACAGGCCAATTATTGCCGCCTGCCACCACTTGCGTTGTGTGATATAAAATGAAAAACAAAAAATGGCAATCGCACTGTACAAATTGACGAAGTGTGTGGCGTGCGCTGCAAAGCCATACATGGTTGGACTGAAAGCCATGAATCCATATAGGAGCGCAGAACACAATGCAACAGTATTGTTGAACATTCTTCTTATGGAGAGAAAAAGAAGAACGGTTGTCAAGACATTCATGATCAGAAAACCGATGTGAATTCCTTCGACTGTTTTTCCAAAGAGGAATTCAAACAATGCATACATCATTGGTGTACCCGGTAGCTTTAGCGTATATGCTTCATTGTACACTGGAATTCCCTTTAGAATCAGGTTTCCGATGTAGGCATATTCACCTTCATCACGCTCGAAAGGAACATCAATTAATCGCCATCGGAGAATGATGATAACCAAAATGCCAAGACCAAGAACAATCAGGGTCCACCGTGAGGATGGAGTCGTTATCGTTTTTGGTTTTGCCTCTGTAGCTTTTTTCTGAACGGGTTTGGCTTTCTTTTTACTCATTCGATGTGAAACAAAAGTAAAAAGGCAAGAGAAGTTTTTTGGAAAATGAAAAAGCCCCGCATTTTGCGGGGCTTTTTCATAAAGAAATAAATAAGGTTATTGAATGGTGATGGTAGATTTCATCGTATTAGCACCCGCTTTCACCTGCAGCAGGTACAATCCTTTTTCCACGCCGGGAATTGAAATCAACTCTTCGTTTTCACCTGCCGAAAGATTCACACGCGAAGTGTAAACAACTTGTCCGTAGATATTTTGAATGGTGATCTCTGAAGATGTGCCCGCATCCTGTGCATTCAAATGCAACGTGAAAGTTCCTTGTGAAGGATTTGGGTATACACTGTAAGAAGAGATTGAACCTTCTCCCGACATTTTGAAATAATTCGTTTGCCATTGTGAACTCGCGGTGTACGCAGATGAATCATTCGTGGCAGTGAGTGTAGCAACCTGAGCCTGGTAATCGGTTGCGGGGAATAAACCCGTTAAGGTGATTGTGCTGGTCGAAACCGTTTTATACACTTGCCAATCCGTAGCAGTAAATTCTTTATAACGTACCCGATAATTTGCTGCGCAAGGAGCATCTGCCCAGTCAATCGTAGTGGTTGTGATTCCTACATCTGTTACAACGACCCCGGTGGGAATTGCAGCCGCAGTGGTAGTTCCTGAAACTAGTTTCCATGTACTCCTGTCGCCATTCGAGCATTTTGCACGAACCTGGAAGTCATAACCGGTGGATGCATTCAAGCTGGAAAACGTATAAGTAGTGGCAAGCCCAACATTGGTGATACTACTCCAATCATTAAGAGAAGAATGTTTGTACCGAACTTCAAATGAAGCGGCGTTTGGCTGCGGTTTCCATTTTACTTGTGCATCGCAAGCGCTGATCGTATTTACTTTCACTCCTGTAGGTTGTGGATTAATGGAGAGGTCAGTCGTGTTCGGTGAACCAATGACAACCGGATTAGAAGAGACAACGCGAATGCGATACTTCGTTCCGGATATAAGACCTGCGGGTAGAGTCGCGGGGATAGTTCCTGCCCCTTTCTTTGAAACCGATCCAATATTTACAGGATTGCTGAAGCTTCCGCTTTTATCCGAAAGCTGCGCAGTGAAAACATTTCCAGTGCCGGCGAGTGCATCCACTGTGTAAGGAACCTGTACCGTAGCACCACCGCAAAAAGGACTGCCGGTAATACTTCCTGTAGTGATCGTCGTTAGCGCCCACGTATAAGATGCAAGGAGTAGTGAGACTGAGAATAGGATAATTTTTTTCATAGTGTGGTTGTTTGATGAACGAATTTTTATGAAGGCTCCAAATTTAGGCAATAATCAAATCGGGAAAAAATTGCCTGACTGAATCCGGCTTCCTGATAGAAACTTAAATCCGGGAAGTTCGATTTCGCAATAAATGATCGGCCAACACCATTGAAGCCATCGCTTCTACAATCGGAACGGCGCGCGGAACAACGCACGGGTCATGTCTTCCTTTTCCCTTCACTTCTACAGATTCACCCTGCACATTGACAGATTCCTGCGAAGCAATGATCGTTGCCACCGGCTTAAACGCAACGCGGAAATAAATATCCATTCCGTTTGAAATGCCACCTTGAATTCCGCCGCTGAAGTTGCTACGCGTTTTCACTTTATCATTCTCAGAATAAAATTCATCGTTGTTCTCACTGCCTTTTTTTGCGGCTCCTTCGAAACCGCTTCCATATTCAAATCCGTGAACGGCATTGATCGAAAACATTGCCTTGGCAAGATCAGCCTGAAGTTTATCGAACAGTGGTTCACCTAATCCCACAACCGGATTTTTCACTATACACGTGATAATTCCTCCGATGGTGTCTCCTTGTTTTCGCACTTGTTCAATCAATGTAATCATCTCTTCAGCTTTTTTTTCGTCGGGACAACGAACGATATTTCCTTCAGAGATTGCGAGCATTTTCTCTAACTCAATGTTTGAAATATCCATTTCCCATTTCAATGAACCCACTTGTGTAACAAAAGCACCAATCACTATTGACGAATGACGAATGACTTGTTTTGCAATAGCACCTGCAGCAACAACCGCCGCCGTTGTTCTTGCACTTGATCTTCCTCCTCCCCGATGATCACGCAATCCGTATTTCATTTGATACGTGTAGTCAGCGTGAGATGGGCGAAATGTTTCTTTCAGGTGATCATAATCTTTTGACTTCGCATCTTCATTCGGAATGAACAATGTAATCGGCGTTCCTTGCGATTTGCCCTCAAAAATTCCGGAGAGGATTTGAAGGGTGTCACTTTCTTTTCGCTGGGTAGTGATATGAGATTGACCCGGTTTTCGTCGGTCGAGATCTCTCTGAATTTCTTCAACAGAAATTCCCAATCCCGCTGGACAACCATCAATCACAGCACCGATTCCCGATCCGTGTGACTCTCCGAATGTTGTTACTCTGAAAATCTCTCCTATGCTGTTTCCTGCCATGAATACAATCTGAGTTATTCGTTATTCGCTTACTTGTTAAAATTGATTCGACTTTTCTCATTTTTCTTGTTCACACGGTCCGCTTGTATACTGCAACACACCGTGGTGATCTGCCACACAGGAATTGGAGTACGTTTTCCCGTCGCAGCCACAAACCGGATCATAGATCATCGTACACACAGCCGTCGTGTCAATCCTGGACGGATCGATGCAATCCGTTTTCTTTTCGCAGGTATTTGCTTCGAGAAATATCACGAGAAGAAAAAGAGAAACAAGTAATTTCATCGCGATTTTTTTTTGATGATGAATCTTCTGTTCACAAATATCAAAAGTTTAGTGGGAGTTCGTCCTTCGGAAACAAAGATTCTGAAAGGAAATGAATTGAAGGAGTTGCCGTCATTGGAAAACGCATGGCTGCATGTGAAGGACGGAAAGATTGCGGCCTATGGTCAACTCGGAACAAGTGAGCACTTCACCGCAGATGGCACGGAGAAAATTGATTGCTCGGGCAAATTTATTCTTCCATGTTTCTGTGATTCGCACACGCATCTCGTCTTTGCTGATTGGCGGCAGGAGGAATTTGTTTACAAGATTCATGGAATGAGCTATGAAGAAATTGCTGCACGAGGCGGTGGCATTTTGAACTCAGCAAAAAAACTCAACGCCACGCCGGAAGAGATTCTTTTTGAAAAAGCATTGCAACGGATAGAAGAAATCAAAAACCAGGGAACGGGTGCCGTCGAAATCAAAAGCGGATACGGTTTGAGTTATGAGGGTGAATTGAAAATGTTGCGCGTGATTAAACAATTGAAATCAGTTTCCCCCATTCTCATCAAAGCTTCATTCCTTGGAGCTCATTCGATTCCGCTGGAGTACAAAGACCGTCGTAGCGATTACATCAGTTTGCTGATCGATCAGCTGCTACCGAAAATTGCAGAGGAAGAACTCGCCGACTACTGCGACGCATTTTGTGATAAAGGATTTTTTACGGTGGAAGAAACCGATCAGATTTTACAAGCCGCTTCGCAATATGGATTGAAGCCGAAGATTCACGCGAATCAATTGGCGATATCAGGCGGCGTGCAGGTGGGTGTGAAGAACAATGCCATTTCAGTCGATCATCTCGAGAGTGTCGGTGATGAAGAAATTGAATGCCTGAAAAATTCAAACACCATCCCCACGCTTCTTCCGTCTGCAGCATTCTTTCTGCGAATGCAATATCCGCCGGCGAGAAAAATGATTGAAGCGGGATTGCCGGTAACATTGGCGACCGATTACAATCCCGGCTCTTCGCCATCCGGAAGAATGAGTTTTGTGATTTCGCTCGCCTGCATTCAAATGAAGATGACGCCTGAGGAAGCCATCAATGCCGCGACGCTGAATGGAGCACGTGCCATGGAATTAGAGAATGAATTGGGAAGCATTACGGTCGGAAAAAAGGCAAACCTGATTTTGACAAATCCCATCAACTCGATCGCCAACATTCCTTACCATTTCGGACAAGATTTAATTGAAAAAGTTTTCGTCACAACTTAGGTCATCCTGAACTTGTTCCAGCATCTCCATGAATCCGCGATTCTGAAACAAGTTCGGAATAACAACAAAAGAAACTGAATGAGCCCGCAAACCATAAAAGATATTGGCTATTTAATTCTCCGCCTCGGACTCGGTGCACTCATGGCGCGACATGGTTGGCCAAAAATTATTGGCGGTCCTGCAAAGTGGGAATCGCTTGGTTCTAATCTTGCCGATTACGGAATCACGTTTCTTCCGGTTTTTTGGGGATTCTGTGCTGCCATCGCTGAGTTCGCCGGAGGAATTTGTGTTGCCATAGGAATATTATTCCGGCCTGCATGCGCATTAATACTCATCGTCATGATCGTGGCATTCGTTGGAAATTTTAAAGGAGATAGTTCATTCGGCGATTGGTCAGAAGCAGCTGAAATGGGGATTGCATTTCTCGCGATGCTCCTGCTAGGCCCGGGAAGATTTTCATTGAGCGTTTCTCTCAATAAATAAGAATGGAAAAATTTGATCAGGATTATGCAGCTTCGACTGCGTTGGCTTCCTGCTGACGAAGCTGTTGTTGTTTCTTGAAGCGTGCAATTTTTACAGGGCTGCCCCACATATACCACCACTTTTCTTTAAATGTTTTCGCTTTCCGCACATCGCGAATGATATCGGCCGCTTCATGAAATACGAGGAAGAAAGGATTCCCTGAATGTACCGGAGTTGTCAGTCCGTAGGTGGGACGCTCTTCTTCCGGATAAAATGTTCCGAACATGCGATCCCAAATGATGAAGGTGGCGCCGTAATTTCTATCGAGATATTTATCTTCACTACCATGATGAACGCGATGATTGCTTGGCGTAGCAAAAATGTATTCGACCCATGGATGAAGCTTGGTGATGTATTCCGTATGAACCCAAAATTGGAACAACACCGCGATCTGGTTCACCACAAAAAAGATCAGCGGATGAAACCCGAGTAAAATAACCGGGGCAAAAAAGATGACTTTGAATTGTTGTATCCACGAAAGCCGGAATGAAACGGCGAGGTTGTAATGATTGGCGCTATGATGCGGAACATGAGTTGCCCACCAGAAACGCTGCTCATGTGAAATGCGATGCGCCCAGTAACTGCAAAAATCCAGGATGATGTAACACGGAAAAAACAACCACCAGTGAAATTCCTGGCGCCACGGAACAAGATTGTAGAGCACGATCACCATCACCAGCAAGATGAGCTTCGATAATGCATTACTCAAAAGGTTTCCAAGTCCCACCAACACCGAACCCTGCAGTTCCTTATTATCGTAAGTATCTCTCTGTTCCTTCTTTGCAAAATAGTATTCAACAACGGTGAAGAAAACCATGAACGGTGTCGCCCATAAAATGAGTGCCGGTGCACTCGCATCAATTTCCCTAAGCTGCTCAAAAGTTATTTGGGGAGCTCCGAAAATGTCTAATAGCACGATGATTGAATGATTGGTTAAGTAGAAGTCGGGCGCAAGATAATCGATTTTTTGCCGATCGATGTACACTGAAATCCACAGACAAATGAACGGTTGCTTTCAGCGATTATTTTTACCGCGAAATCTTAGTCATGAAAACAACCGTGCGAACAGGAAGGGAAGGGGATATTCCGGCCATATTGAACCTGATAAAAGAATTGGCCACCTATGAAAGAGCGCCTGAAGAAGTGATCACCACGGAAGCATCGATGAAGCGTGATGGATTCGGTGAACATCCGATCTATGAATCACTGGTGGCTGAGTCTGATGGTCGAATTGTTGGAGTTGCGATCTTTTATGTAGGCTATTCAACATGGAAAGGAAAAATGGTTTACCTCGACGATATCATCGTCACCGAATTGATGAGAAGAAAAGGCATTGGCAAATTATTGTTTGATGAAGTGGGGAAGTTTGCAAAGGACGTTGGCGCCAATCACTATCGCTGGCATGTACTGGACTGGAATACGCCTGCGATTGAATTCTATAAACGTTACAATGCAGTGATGGATCCTACGTGGATCACGTGCAAACTCAATCGCGAAGAGATCGAAAAATTTTAGCTCCGCATTCATCAAGTTGCATGACTAACAGTTGGTAGCGTTGCACAATCACACGTTTCCCTGTACTTTTGAACGCAGAAAAAATCATTCTCAACAAGATGGCGGAAGTGGAATTGATCATGCCCAAAATGGGTGAGAGCATTATGGAAGCAACCATCCTCAAATGGTTGAAGAAAGAAGGCGACAAAGTGGGGATCGATGAACCGGTACTTGAAATTGCTACCGACAAAGTGGACAGTGAAGTGCCATCACCACATGCAGGTGTGATTTCAAAAATTCTTTTCAATGTGAATGATGTGGTGCCGGTAGGAAAAGCGATTGCCGTGATTCAAACGGACGGAAGCGCTTCGGTTAAACAATCACCGCCTGTTTCTGCAACCAAACAAGAAACGACCAGGCCGGTTGAAAAACCCGTGGCATCCGTAAATAAACCTACCGCGACTGTTGCTGCTGAAGGAAGATTTTACTCACCTCTTGTCTTGAACATTGCAAGAAGTGAAGGCATCTCGATGTCGGAACTGGAATCGATTCCGGGTACCGGCGCAGAAAGCCGCGTGACGAAAAAAGATATTCTCAATTACGTACAGAACCGCAAGGAAGGGAAACCGGTTGCAACGGAAACTTACACGACTCAAAAGGAAGTTCCGGCTGTTGAAACCATTCGCGAAGAAATTCCTTCAACATCGCCTTCAGTAACAGCAAACGGAAATGTTGAAATCATTGAGATGGATCGCATGCGCCGCCTGATTGCCGAGCACATGGTGATGAGCAAGCGCACGTCAGCACATGTCACGTCGTTTGTTGAAGCGGATGTAACGAATATTGTTTTGTGGCGCGAAAAAGTGAAAGGTGAATTTGAAAAACGCGAAAGAGAAAAAATTACCTACACTCCTGTTTTCATTGAAGCGATCGTGAAAGCCATCAAAGATTTTCCATTAGTGAATTCCAGTGTTGACGGAACAAGGATCATCCGCAAGAAAGACATCAACATCGGGATGGCGACGGCATTGCCTTCCGGAAACCTGATTGTGCCCGTGATTAAAAATGCCGACACGAAAAATCTTGTCGGGCTGACGAAGGAAGTGAATGATCTTGCGCGTCGAGCAAGAAATAATCAATTGAAGCCACATGAAATCGAAGGCGGCACATTCACGATCACGAACGTGGGCACCTTCGGCAATGTGATGGGCACACCGATCATCAACCAGCCGCAGGTGGCGATTATGGCAACAGGCGCCATTCGAAAAAAGCCTGCTGTGCTGGAAACGGCACAAGGTGATGTAATTGCGATTCGAAGCATGATGTTCCTGTCATTGTCATACGATCATCGCATTGTGGATGGAGTTTTGGGTGGAAGCTTTTTGCGGCGTGTCGCCGATTACCTCGAGGCATTTGACGGGAAGAGAGAATTTTGATCCGTAGCGTAAAGGATTGCTTCGTTCTGTTCGATTTATTTTATGAGTAAATAACCCCCTCCTATGGATACACTCTATTCTACCGTCAAAGATCTTCACTCCGGTGTAAGATGGATCGTGCTCCTTCTTGCCATTGCTGCCGTCGTCGATTTTGTTATTGGCTGGAGAGGCAAAAAGAATTTCGGGCGGCTCGACAACATGATCAGTCTTCTTTACATGATCAGTTGCGACATTCAATTGCTCATTGGACTCACGCTCTATTTTTTCCTCTCTCCTGTCACGCAGAATGCCATGCAGTTTGGACTTCACCAGGATGATCCGAACGTGATGTTTTATGGCGTCGAACATCCGGTGACCATGATGCTTGCCATTGTGTGCGCTCATGTTGGAAGAATCTCTTCGAAGAAAGCCACCACCGATGCATCGAGGTTTAAGCGCGGGACGATTTGGTTTGCGCTGTCGCTGATTTTGCTTTTGGCGAGAATGCCGTGGTAGATTTACCGATAAACTTCCTTCGCCTTATTCCAAAGCGAATCCATTTCCTCCAGCGTCATATCCTTTAAGGCGCGATGCTGTTCTTTCGCCAGGTCTTCCATCATCAAAAAGCGCTGAATAAATTTTTTATTGGTTTTCTCGAGCGCTGCTTCAGGATCAATTTGGAGGAAGCGCGAGAAATTGATGAGCGAAAACATCAGGTCGCCGAATTCCTTTTCCATCAGCTCTTTTTCCTCGTCAGGGAGATTTTCATTTTCGGCATAGTGGCTGAACTCCTCGAGCTCTTCATTTACTTTTTTCCAGACATCAGCTTTATTTTCCCATTCAAATCCCACTTGTTTCGCTTTGTCCTGTATGCGAAACGCCTTCACCACGGCAGGCAATGAATGCGGCACACCCTCCAGCACTGATTTCTTGCGCTCCCTCATTTTGATCTGTTCCCAGTTTTTCTTTACATCTTCTTCGCCATCCACTTTCACGTCTCCATAAATGTGCGGATGACGGCGGATCAGTTTTTCACAGAGATCATTGATCGTTTGCGTGATGTCAAACTCATTTTGCTCAGAAGCAATCTTTGCATAGAACACCATGTGGAGCATGATGTCACCAATTTCTTCTTTCAGCAATTTCATGTCATGAAGATCGATGGCATCGGTAAGCTCGTAGGTTTCTTCAATCGTCAGCAGTCGCAATGATTCCAATGTCTGCTTCTTATCCCACGGACATTTTGCTCTAAGATCATCCATGATGCCAAGCAATCGCTCAAAGGCTTTTCCGGCTTCGGTCATTGGTCAATGAATTTGTTGCGAGATTAGGAAGAAATGGTGAATGGTCAATGGTGAATGCTGAATTGGTCATTGGATATTGGATATTGGATATTGGTTATTGGTTAGAGATTAATCTCAGCGTCCATTTCAGTTTTCAATTGTCAACTGTCAATTGATCCTTGTTACTTTTGGAGATCGAAAATGCCACGAAGAATTACAAATATTGTTTTCCTCAGTGTCCTGCTGGTGAACGGAAATTTCATTTCGGTGCAGGCACAGGTCTTTGCAGGCGATACCGGCTGGGTGAGCGATGATGGTATGGTGAATTATTTCAACCTCGAAGTTTCAGGAATTAATTCTTCCATCGATTCTTCATTTGGTCTAACAGCAGTGTGCATTGACATCACTCATACGTGGGATGATGATCTCGTGATCTGGCTGAAGTCGCCTGACAACACACTCGTCGAACTCACGTCACACAATGGCGGCGGCGATGACAATTACCATCAAACATGTTTCAATATGTCGGCGGATTCGCTGATCACGCAGGCATGGGCGCCATTCACCGGCACGTTTGTGCCCGAGGGAAACCTCGGTGATTTCAACAACGGGCAAGATCCGAACGGCACGTGGCAATTAGTGATCGTCGATGAATATCCTTACGCCGACCAGGGACACGTTCTAAGCTGGCTCATCAGTTTCGGAATGAATGCACCTGCACCTACAACGCCATTCGATTCCACCAATCTTCCCCTTATCACCATCAACACGAATGGACAACTCATCACCGATCCTGTTCGCATTAGTGCATCGATGAAGATCATCAACAATGGTTCGGGCATTTACAATCATGCGTCAGACATCCCGCAGCTCGCCACTCCGATTTCCATTGAGAAACGCGGCAGCAGCTCGATCGGGTTTCCGCAATGCAGCTATGGTTTTGAAACAGAAGACAGCGCCGGAAATAATTTCAACGTTTCACTGCTCGGCATGCCGGAAGAAAATGATTGGATTCTGTACGGACCTTATGATGATAAATCGCTGATGCGAAATGCACTCATCTATCATTTGTCAAATGAGATCGGGCGATATGCATCGCGAACGGCGTATTGCGAGGTGCTCATCAATAATTCGTACCAGGGAATCTATCTTCTTGAAGAAAAGATAAAACAGAATGAAAACAGGGTGGACATTGCCAAGCTCGATACCGATGACATCAGCGGCGATGCGGTGACCGGTGGTTACATCATGAAGGTGGACAAGTTCGATGGAGAAGTGATTGGCTACTTCACCTCGCAATACAAACCGTGTGATGATTCAAGTGTAACGGAAACTATCTTTCAGTATCACGATCCATCACCGGATAAAATCAAACCGGAGCAGATGCAATACATTCAATCCTATGTTGACTCATTTGAAGATGCGTTGCACGGAAATGATTTTACCGATCCTGACATTGGCTTCAGAAAATATGCAGACGAGTTCTCGTTCATCGATCACTCGCTGCTGAATGAACTTGCAAGAAACGTGGATGCCTATCGGTGGAGCGCTTTTTTCTTCAAGGATAAAAATTCCAATGGCGGAAAAATCAACGCCGGACCCATTTGGGATTTCAACATTTCATTTGGTAATGCCGACTATTATGATGGCTGGCTTCACACCGGATGGCAATGGGATTTTCCGTGCCCGCTTCCTGATGGATTGAATCCGTTCTGGTGGAAACGGTTGCTGGAAGATGAATCGTACTACAGCGATTTGAAATGCCGCTGGCAGGAATTACGCGGGTCAGTAATCGACACGACACACATTTTTGCGTTTATTGATTCCATTGCATCACTCGTGGATGAAGCGAAAGAGCGTCACTTCACGAAGTACAAGATTCTCGGAGTGTACACATGGCCGAATGCCTACTATCCTCCTACTTATGCAGAGGAAATCGACACACTGAAAAGCTGGATTGCCGCAAGGATTGCATGGATGGATGAAGAGCTCGTGACTCAATGCGCCACATCTGTTTCGAGTATGCCTTCGAATAATAAAAATGATTTGTCTGTCTTTCCTGATCCCGTCCGTTCGAACGAAAATGTAACGATCACGATCTCAAATCCTGAATCGCAATTCATTTTAGTCACGCTGATTGATATGGAGGGAAGAACAGTGAAAAAATTTTTTGAAGGAGTTTCTCCCAAAGAACTTTCACTCTCTACTTCTTTTCCTGATATGACGAGTGGTTGTTATTTCATCTCCATGAAAGCAAACCACCAATGCATCACGAAAAAATTACTGGTCTTTTGACGAGACTTGTGTGGATTTCTTCCCGCGATAAAATGAATTGCAAAGGAACAAGGCTGTAATTTTGAATTCCGTTATGGAAGCAGCACAGCAGCAACAACAAGAAGACTCGAAGCATTACTACCACATCAGCGAAGTAGCAAAGATGTTAAATATGACGGTTCCCAATCTTCGTTTCTGGGAAGGCGAGTTTGATATTCTGAAACCGAAAAAGAATAAACGCGGTGATCGCTTTTTCACGCGGCAGGATGTTGAGTATCTAAAAGTGATTCACCATTTGCTCAAGGATAAGGGCTATACCATCGAAGGCGCAAGAAAAAAATTGAAACAGAATCCTCACGATCTCATCGACAAGCTTTCACTGATTGAAAAGCTGAAAGAGATGCGGGACTTTATGGCTTCATTGAAAAATTATCTTGAGAAGCCGCAACAGGTTTCAGCTTAAAAAGAAATTTCTCTGCGGTTCCTGAAAAATTTCCCAGTCAAGACATTTTTACTGATTGCGAGCCACGTAATGGTGTCAGCTCCCTGTTCAACTGTGCGCGGTGCGCCGCGTCCTCCCATGTCCGTTTGCACCCAACCCGGACAAACGCTATTCACCTTGATGTTGGTGCTCTTGAGATCATTAGCAAACATTACCGTGAGTGAATTCAATCCCACTTTCGAAAGCCGATAAGCCGCATAGCTTCCTGTGAGATCGTCCCAGGCTCCCATGCCGGTGGATACATTGATCACGCGCGCATCATCACTTTTTTTCAGCAACGGAATAAATGCTTTCGTGATCATCAGTGGACCGAAATAATTTGTCGCCATCACGTTTCTGATTTCATCCATTTCGGGAGCAGATATGGATTGGCGTGTTCCGATGATGGCGGCATTATTCACCAGTACATCGAGGTGTCCATATTTTTTTGTCACCAATTCAGCGAGTGAGTGAATGTGATTTTCATTCGTGACATCCAGTTGCTGAAATTCGACAGTGAGCTTTTGTTCGATATGTTTTGCGGTCGCATTCTTTCCCTTTGCTTCATCACGCGCTGTTAAGATCACCATCAATCCTGCAAGCGCAAGTTGTCGGCATACTTCGAAACCAATACCACGGTTTCCACCGGTTACAAGAGCTACTTTCATCACATAAATTTCTTATCCCGATTTCAACGGGAAAATGAATTCAAAAGTTGTGATTTCAATGAGCAACAACTTATGCCTTCTTCCTCTCCAACCTCACATAGTACCATGCCAGCCAAAGTCCGGCCAGGAAATATCCAACGAGCGTATCAAGAATCTGGCCTTTGAGATAATGCATAGGGTAACCTTCCCAATTATAGCGCATCATGGTGTTAGCAAAAAGGGTGAACAATGCAAACAACATCACAAACCAAAGGTGCTGTCCAAAGCCGCTGAGCTTCCCGCTTGCTGCCGCTAATGCCGCACAAATAATCAAAATGCTGATGAAGTTGTAGATAAAACTCATCAGAAGCGACATATAATCTCCCGTCATCTGAGAATGATAATTGATGAGCGCGTATGGTTGGCCCATACGTGATTCCATTATTTCATGAGCCTCTTTCATAGATGTTCCCGGCGGAATGTAGGGAATGAAATAAAGTCCGTCTTCCTTTAAGTTTGAACTCAACGTTCGCATGATGCTGTCCTGCGCCGATGTGTATTTATAATCGCTGTAATGAAAGGGCGCCACCACGTGCAGAATGGCTAAGGCAACAAAAAGAATGATAGTACCAACAATGGAAGCAATGAGAAGTCTTTTCATGAGGGAGGATTTTTAGTGTTAAACAAATGTAGCCTATGAAGTTCTCTGTCACTTCAAAAATCAAAGTCGCTTTTCCACATATTCATCCTGATCCCGATAGAGAAAATGGTTGATTGCTCTGCGAAGACAGGCAAATCAGAGGATGTTTTGCGGTAAATAAATTTTCCATCGATGAATAAATTATGGCGAATCATGTACGAAGCACCCAAACCAAAATAAATGAGGTGGCTCTTCACTCCCTGCGCAATCTTGTTGTCGTAAATCGATTCTACATTCTCATCTGTGGTAGGAATAAAAATGTTACCGCCGAAATTGGAACCGCTGGTGTCTCTTCCCTGCACTGAGTAAAGAATCTTCGCTGTGATCGTAAGAGGAAAAATTGGTTGATAGCGAATCACACCAATCACTTCATTGAAGTTGGCGCCGAGCGGATGAGCGATGGGCTGATTGTAGTTGGAATAGTTGGCAATGGAATCATTATGCGTGAATGTGTAAGGGCGCGCAATGTTCCATTCAAGCTGCAGGTCGAGGTTGTGCAATGTGAATGCATCCACGTATTTTATTCCCTGCTGAATCCCGAATTTATTTCCCCAATAGCCCTGCTCGCCTTTTGACGCCTGGAAGTTGTAATCATCTAACATCAACTGTCCGTAGTAAGAAAAGTGATGAAGAAAGCTTGTCCGGTAATCAATACCGAGCATCACATTGTCGGGGCTTCCCAATGCATGTTCAATCGCGTGATAAAAAATGATCGGGTTGAGGTACTGCAATTCATAACCATCATTGCGATGAAAGACCACACTCTCCCATGCACCAATATTTAACCACTTCACTGCATTAATGCTGATGTGATTGATCGCTGCATATTTTTTCGGAAGAAGCGTATCACCTCCGCGAAGGAAATCCGCAGTAAGGTCCACGAACAGGTTTTGATAATTGATCTTCCAAACCTGCGTGCTGAGTTTTAAAAACAAATAGTCTTCAGAAAAATCAGAGATCGCAAAAGAGCGGATACCGTTGCCGATAAAATTTTTATCGTGCCCAAATTGAATGGTGATAAATTTCGCCGCCGTGAAATCGAAATAGCCTTTTGCATCGAAGAAGTCAACACCGGAGGTTTTGAATTCCTTGTAATAGCCTGCATAAGGAACAGCGCCGAATGAATCTGTTCGATCACGAACATATTGAGGATAGCGTGCCTGGTTTTCGGTGAGATAAAAAAGATACCCGACACGTTTCGCAATCCATCCGCGCACCTCGAGCCCGCGTGTATTGGTGAAAAGTGTTTCATCAGATTCTGATTCCTTTCCGACTTCAAAATCAAAAACCGGGTTCACTTTTACCATGAAGTCATTATTGCGGAATTGATACAGGCTTGCTTTGTCGCGATAGAAAACTTTTAGAAAAGGTTTTTTGCTGATGGCATCTTCAAACTCTGACCATTCATCGTTATCGCTCAATAAATAACTGCGTGTTTTTAAATCAATATCGCTCCAGACATCCGGCGGCAGATTCAGCGAATCCAGAAATGTGACGGCTTTCGATCTTAAAAGTGGTGTGGCTGAAAAGTGAAGCTGATCAGAAACTTTCCCGGAGAGAATTTCGAACCGGTCGAGATAATGATAGGAATCAGAATTGAGCGGAAGAAAAGTGCTCTGAGAAAACAATTCGTAGGGAAGAATTAAACTTCCGAATAACAGAGCATTAAAAATTTTTCTCCTCAATAAAATTTTCACTACACAATGATAAACAACTCATCTCTATACGAGAGCGATGATGAATAGTTCTTCATCACATCGGAAAGTGAATTGATGAAAGAAGGTTTGTTCAACCTGGAATTTAACCCAACGGCTACGTACGTACCGAGTTGATACAACGATTTTCACACTATCGCATGCTTGCATTACTTTACACGCATGTTGATGTTGAACATTTTCGATTTCTTCACAACACTGTGGGAAGATCCCGGTTCTCTTTTCAATCCCGAAGAATTGATCAGGCTCGGCGGATTTATTCTGTTGCTCGTGATGGTGTTTGCAGAAACGGGAATATTCTTCTGCTTCTTTTTCCCGGGAGATTCGCTGGTATTTACTGCAGGAGTGTTGACGGCGACGGGCGTCCTTCATCATAGCATCATCACCGTAAATATTGCAATGATCATCGCTGCAATTCTCGGAAACCTTGTTGGCTATTGGTTCGGAAAGAGTCTCGGCAAAATGGCGTACAAGCGAAAAGAATCATGGTTCTTCAAGAGAGAATATCTGAATATGGCTGAAAAATTCTACAACAAATACGGAGGGCTTGCTTTGATGGCCGGGAGGTTTTTCCCGATCATCAGAACATTCGCACCGATTGTCGCCGGAATCATCAAAGTTGATTTTCGAAAATTTTTTCTGTTTTCTGTGTTAGGCGCCATCACATGGGTGGTGCCACTAGTAACTGCCGGTTATTTTCTTGGCAGAATTGATTTCGTGGAGGACAATCTTGAATATATTTTAATCGGATTTGTGATCGTGATCACCACTCCTGTGATTATTCGCTTTGTAAGAGAGTCCCGAAAAATTAAGAAAGCTGAAACCTGATAAAGCATAACAATAGTGTAATTTCATTCTAAAATTTTGATCCTGTGAAAATCGTTTCGACAATTTCAATGCTCTTTTTCTTTTTCATTTCCACTAAATCTTTTTCGCAACCAACACAAAAAGATTTGCTCGCTCAAAAATGGAAGTTCATTGGTATAGAAGAATTCGGTGTGGTACATCCGCCGGATTCCTCGAAAAAGAATGACTGGTTTCAAATGAAAGCTGATGGGACTTATGAATGGTCACAATCAGGAAAAAAATCAACCGGCACCTGGAAGTTGAATGAAGCCGCGAAAACAGTTGTGTTTACTGATGACAAAACAAAAAAATCGCTTTCTTACAATCTAAAAAGCATCACCGCAGCCGATCTCACTATCGAATATCAAACGCCGGATTTAGTACGGACGAGATACCGGTATCAGGCAGTGAAGGAATAATCACAATTGAACTACGCCGCCAATTTTTTCTTCTTCCTATTTTCGCCACGCAATTACCAACATCAATGGCAAATGAAATCACCAACATCGGCGTGTTCACCAGCGGAGGTGATGCGCCCGGCATGAATGCGGCTATCAGAGCTGTCGTACGAACAAGTCTTTACTATGGCAAAAAAGCATTCGGCATTCATCGCGGTTATGAAGGAATGATCGACGATGAAATTGAAGAAATGACATCCACTTCAGTTAGTGGCATCATTCATCATGGCGGAACCATGCTGAGAACAGCACGCAGTTCCAGATTTCTCACGAAAGAAGGCAGAGCGCAAGCCTATAACAATCTTAAGAAACATGGTATCGACGGAATAGTTGCACTCGGCGGAGATGGAACATTCAGAGGTGCATCAGAATTCAACGCTGAATTTGATATTCCTTTCATCGGCGTGCCATGCACCATCGACAATGATCTGTACGGAACGGATTTTACGATTGGATATGATACTGCTATTAACACCGCGATGGAGGCGATCGATAAAATCAGAGACACCGCTGCGGCGCACGATCGTTTATTTTTTGTTGAAGTGATGGGTCGTGATGCCGGGTTCATTGCCATGCGAAGCGGCATTGCCACGGGTGCCGAAGCCATTCTGATTCCTGAGAGCAAGCTCAGCATTGATCAGCTTATTGAAAAGCTTGAAAAAGGATGGGAACGACAAAAACAATCGTGCATCGTGGTGGTGGCAGAAGGTGATGAGGAAGGCGGTGCTTTTGGCGTCGCGGAAAAGGTAAAAGAGCGATTCAATCACTATGATACCCGCGTTTCCATTCTCGGTCACATGCAACGAGGAGGAAATCCCTCCTGCAGTGATCGCGTGTTGGCCAGCCGCCTTGGAGTTTCAGCAGTGGAAGCATTGATACAGGGGAAAGTGAACGTGATGGTGGGCATCATGCACCGTGATGTCGTATTCACTCCTTTTCTGAATGCCACCAAGCACCATCTGGAAGTAAGTCCCTACCTGATGATGCTGCAGGAAATTCTTTCTACCTGATGAAATTTTCTTCATGAAGAAAACACTCATCAAAAACATCACGATTGTTAATGAAGGAAAAACATTTTTCTCCGATGTTTTGATGAAGCATGGACGAATTGAGAAAATTGCATCCAACATTTCTGAAACAGGGGCAGTAGAGGAAATCAACGGCGAAGGCAAATATTTATTCCCCGGTGTCATTGACGACCAGGTTCATTTTCGTGAACCGGGATTAACTCATAAAGCGACGATCTATTCCGAATCGAAAGCGGCTGTTGCGGGTGGAATAACTTCTTTCATGGAGATGCCGAACACGATTCCGCCGGCGCTCACGAACGATCTTCTTGAACAGAAATACCGGATTGCACAGATCACTTCACTCGCTAACTTTTCTTTTTTCCTTGGCACATCGAATGAGAATATTGAAGAGGTGAAGAAAGTGGACATCAAAAATGTGTGCGGCGTGAAAATTTTTATGGGATCATCGACGGGAAAATTAGCGGTAGATGATCCACAGTCGCTGGAAAATATTTTCCACTTCTCTCCTGTTCTCATTGCCACGCATTGTGAAACGGATTCGGTGATCAAAGCCAATGAAGAAAAGTTCAGAAAAGAATATGGTGATGCGATTCCAATGAAATTTCATCCGGTAATTCGAAATGAAGAGCAATGCTATCAATCCACTTCTCTGGCTATTTCTCTTGCAAAAAAATATGATGCCCGGTTGCATGTGCTGCACCTTTCTACAGAAGAAGAAATTCCATTGTTTGCGAATGACATTCCTCTAGAAAAGAAAAAGATCACCGTGGAGGCCTGTGTACATCATCTTTGGTTTGACAGCAGCGATTATGAAAGACTTGGTTCACTCATCAAATGCAATCCGGCCGTTAAAGATCCCCGGCACAAACCAAAACTTCTTGCAGCCGTGATCGACAATCGAATCGATTTGATCGCCACCGATCATGCACCTCACACGTGGGAGGAAAAGCATGCTCAAACCCCGGACGGTAAAATCAATTACTTCAAAGTACCATCCGGTTTGCCCCTGGTTCAGCATTCACTTAACATGATGCTTGAATTTTACGCTCAAAAAAAAATCTCACTCGGGAAAATCGTTGAAAAGATGTCACATGCTCCGGCAATTGCATACAATGTAATAGATCGGGGCTTTATCCGCGAAGGGTATTTCGCTGATTTAATACTTGTCGATCTGAATGATTCAACCCCCGTTTCAAAGGAAGATTTACAATACAAATGCAAATGGTCTCCGCTCGAGGGAACAACTTTTCACAGCAAGATCACCCACACATTTGTAAACGGAAGATTAGTTTATCACGACGGGGTTTTTGATGAAAGTGTGAATGGAATGCGACTGCAGTTTAACCGGTAGGTTCCTCTCTTATCTTTTTATCGTCACATAAATATCTTTCAGGTTCTCGTAGTTCGGACGCACAATACCCTGGTACGGATCATTCACGTCGAGAATAGTTTCCATAGTGGCCGTGACGAGGAAAACATAAATCACAAGCACCAGCAGGTTCTTTTCTGGCTGCATGCCGCTCATAAAACCCACAAGAATACCGATGAGATAAGATGAGATGGTGATCAACAGAATCAATCGCAATGACATGCGTTCCTCATAGCTGTAAACAAAACGATAGAAGCTCGACGTGAAAAGATTGTAATGAGGTTGAAACAAATTGATTTTCCTCCAGGTAGAATCTGACTGTTTATCCTGCATGGCAAAATTTTTCCAGAAGCTCACACTGCGGCGCGTCACCGTGGCACGCAACGCGGCGGGATCATAGCTTTGAAGACTATCAAATAAAATCTGTGCCCGCATCACATCTTTCAAATAGCTCCTGATGGAATCTGCCTGGGTCGATCCATATAAATCCGCATCACGAAGCATCTGTGCTGCGCCATCCGCCTCCTGGTGCAGCAGCGCCACGCGGTCTCGCATCGAGTTGCCTGCAATAATGAGCGTAAAGGAAATGACGAGGGAGAAAAATCCGATGACGCCACCTTCGATGCCTGATGGCTTCCAAATGCGGTTTTTCTTCACCCAGTATTTTCTCGCTACAATATATCCTCCCACCACGCTCGCAATAAGAGTGACAGGATAGAGATAAGAAAACAGATCCGAGTCAATGAATTCCGATAGCATAGAAAAATTCAGTGCGCTAAAATAACAGACTCAACAAATAGTTTATGTTTCCTACTTTCATCACCACCATTAAATGACATGAAGAAAATATTTTTATTGATAGCTTTTGCATTGGGCTCCTTTTCTTTTTCTTTCGCTCAAGATCTTCACACCCTCATCGATCAGAAATCGAAAGAGATTCTTCCGAAGGTCATTGAGTGGCGACGATACATTCATCAGCATCCAGAACTTTCCAACCGTGAATTCAACACTTCGAAACTTGTTGCCGATTATTTAAAAACACTCGGGCTGGAAGTGCAAACAGGAATTGCGCATACAGGAGTGGTCGGAATTCTTCGCGGAGGAAAACCTGGGCCTTGCATTGCGTTGCGGGAAGACATGGATGCACTTCCGATTCACGAGGTCACCAATGTTCCGTTTGCTTCTGCAACGCGCGGATTGCTGGCGGGTGATTCCGTTTGGGTGATGCATGCTTGCGGGCATGATGCTCACACCGCAATGTTGTTGGGCGCAGCAACCATCCTTTCTTCTATGAAAAAAGATATTTCAGGAACGGTGAAATTTATTTTTCAGCCTGCAGAAGAAGGGCCGCCGAGAGGTGAAGAAGGTGGCGCATCGATGATGATGAAAGAAGGCGTGATGGAAAATCCTCACGTAGATGTGATGTTCGGCATGCACATGGAACCGAAACTGGAAGCAGGCACCTTCGGTTATCGGCCCGGCGCTTTCCATGCATCGAGTGATTGGTTTACTATAACTGTGAAAGGAAAAGGCTCTCACGGTGCTGAACCATGGAAGGGAGTTGATCCGATCGTAGTTTCTGCGCAAATCATCAATGCACTGCAAACCGTTGCAAGTCGCCAGGAAAATATAGCAAAAGCACCACTCGTGGTGACGATTGGAAAAATCAACGGCGGAACACGCAACAACATCATTCCCGACCAGGTGATGATGGAGGGAACGCTTCGCGCACTCGACGACAGCATGCGCTTTGATGCACAACGACGTATTTCGAAAATGTGCGCTGACATCGCCGCTGCTTCCGGTGCTACCGCCGAAGTGACATGGAAAGAAGTAGCGCCGATGCAATACAATGATCCGTCTCTCGTGCAACAAACACTGCCCTCTCTTCAGGCAGCCGCCCGTGCCGATCATGTTCAGCGCATCGATTGGACTACTACCGCTGAAGATTTTGGTTATTATAGTGCAAAGGTTCCCAGCTTTTATTTCTTCTTTGGTGGATTAGCAAAAGGCATAGACCCGAATTCCGTCTCCGCCACGCACACGGCCGATTTTTATATTGATGATTCAATGCTCGATGTTGGGGTGAAGGCGTTTTGTTATTTGGTGGTGGATTATGGAGGGAAGAAGGGAAAATAAAATTTTGCTGCAAAATAATAATCCATAGTCACGCTGTTTGGCAACCAACCGCTAAATAGAAATTAGTCAGTATCTATGCGCCCCGATTTCATATTATCACTTAACCGTATTCACATTATTTAACGCCTTATACATTGAAACGCTCACTGTTCATTTTTTTGTTGCTGATAGTTGCAGTCAATACTGTCATTGCTCAAAACTCAGACTTCATTGAGTTTCCGCAGGTTTTTTCGGTAAAGGATGCGCCATTGGTCAGAACGCACGATAACGGATATTTATTTGTGCATCCGAACGGCTCGCTCTCCTATAGTGCTGGCGGTTTTGTGATGGCAAGGCTAACTGAAAGCGACTCTCTTTTATGGGTGAAAGTCATGAGCGGATATATTCACTCGGCCCCGATCCGCACCATCATCGAAACAAAAGATCACGGCTTTCTACTAGTGGGTAGATATGGTAATGATTATGATGGCGCCTTCACGAGCTTGTGGGTGACCCGTGTTGATTCTTTAGGAAATCTCTTGTGGTCAAAATCGATTTTCAATCCCGATTTTCCGAACGTGGCATTCGAAGGAAATGATGTAGTGCAACTTCCCTCCGGCGTTTTCCTGGTGACGGCGTATGATCATTTTGCAAAGAATTGTTTGCTCAGAATGGATGATTCGGGAAATATTGAATGGTCAAAGAGCTACAGCTTTTCCGGTGGTCAACCTTTCAGTTTTGAGCAGATGCTTTTTCTGAATGATCATGAAATGCTGGTGGGCGGCTATCTCGATGGCGGTTTGTTGAAAATGGATACGTCGGGAAATCTGATCTGGGCAAAAGCGTACACCGCCGCTACCGGGGGCGGGCATCAGGTCAAAATGGTTCAAACGTCGGATGGAAATGTTGTGATAATGGCGGCTTCTAATTTGAGCGGTTATGCCTTGCTTTATAAAATCGATACCGCCGGCACTTTGATTTGGGATAAGAAATTTCTTGTGGAAGGTTCAAATGATGTGCGCGATATGATCGAAGATGATGATGGTAATTTGCTTGTGACGGGCAATTATTCACTCGGCGGACCTTTTATAGGATTCCTGCAGAGCTTTCACGCCAATGGTTCCTTCAACTGGAACACAAATGTGCTGCTGGATTCAACGGATTACGGTTATGTATTTCACTTATTAAAAAACGATGATGGGCTGGTTTTTACAGGAGCCAGTTCGGGTGCATTCGTTGCGAAGACAGATAACAACGGAGAGAGTGCATGCCTGAGCAATGTGGGAATTGATCACAGCGCCTCATCGGCTCAAATGAGTTATATTGATTACACCATCATTATAGACAGTGATTTCGCCGTTGCCGATTCAGCAGAAACCGCTTCTTCAGATTTTGATCCCTATCATATTTATCCATGCTCACAGAACGAATTGGGAATGTGGTATCCTTTTATTATTCCGGAGACGTATTGTGTCGATTCTGCTCCCATTCCGGTGTCTGTTATCAACTGGGGAAATAACACAGTGGATTCATTCACGATTCAATGGAAGATTGACGGCATCCTGCAAGAACCTGTGAAGATCACTGCTCCTCTTTCTCCGCACACCACCGGTTATTACACGACTGATACCGTTTTTATACCGCCGGGTGAGCACCAGCTTGTTTTTTGGCCGGAACAACCGAACGGCGTTCCTGATGCATTCACCGGCGACGATACTTTGTACAGGACGCGCACCGTTGATTCAATTCCCTCCGTGCTTGCATTAAATTATTCTGATACCGTAACCATTTGCGACGGAGACACTTTGCATCTTGAGGCTTCCGACAATCCTTCCTACTATTATAGTTGGTATAAAGACGGCATTTATACCGGGAACTTTACGAATGCTATTGATGCCACTGAAGCGGGTATTTATTATACAAGCCTCTCTACCGGATTTTGTGGTACTTCGTCCGATTCGGTGACGGTTGTGGTGGATCCGGGACCTAATATTACCTTCATTTATTTTTATACCGATACTATCTTTTCTTTTCCTGAACTACAAAATGTAACGTATCAATGGTTCTATAATGATAGTGCCATCGCCGGCGCCACAAATGATTTTTACGTACCCGTTCAGAGCGGATCCTATAACCTGCTGGCTATTGACTCATTTGGTTGCTCCAAAATATCGTATCATCTCTCAGTCGTCTTTGATGGACTTCACAGTTTGAATGACAACGTGATGTTCAACGTTTTTCCAAATCCGGTCAGTGACGTGTTACTTATTCAGCTTTATTCGGCATTCTCTGAAAAATTTACCGTGGAAATTCTATCCATAGAAGGAAGAATTTTGAAAACACTCTTAGTGGAACATCCCGACCGGGGAGAACTGACCTATCCGATGGATCTAACTAAACTGCCTGACGGCCCTTATGAAGTACGCTTCACTTCGCAACACTTCAAGGCTACAAAAAAGGTGATGAAGATTCATTAGACTTTTTCGGAGTGAGAATCTCCGGATTCAGATTTTTTTAGATTGAACTCGCAAACAGGATAGTTCTCTATAGCTTATTTCTTTTTCTTCGCCGCTTTCGCAAACTTGTTAAACTCAAGCGCCAGATTAATCCAGTAATCAAAATCCTTCTTTGATTTCACCGCGTCGTATTTCACTCTAACGTAGCCTTTATAATTTCTCCCTCCCATCACAACCGTTGAAACACCTTTTTTCTTGATTGCTTCATCGTGCAATGCCGGATCAATACGAAACATATAATTGTCATCACCGGCAGTAATACACATCTTTCCATTCACCATAAACACCACACCACGAAACATTCGTTTCTCTTCCACATTCTTGACGCCGGCAAGTGCTTCGCGAACCCGAAGTGTTAGTTTTTCATTGTACGCCATAAAAAAACTGTTGCTGCATCACCGAAGTTAGTGCTCTTGTTCAAATGGTTCAATAATTGGGGCCCTTTCTATGTAAAAACAATCATCTGTTAATTTTGAAAAATTATGAGCCGTGCCTTTGTAAAAGAATCCGATGATGAGCCCTGGCTGAATGAAATAGCACCAACCATGAATGCGCTTATCAATCACCTCACTCGAGAGAATGGAGGAAGAAAAGTTTTTGAGAGAAAAAGTTTCACCGATGAAAAGAAGGGCAAGGAAGTACACGTGATGAGTAACGGACTTTCTTATGTGCTGAATGAAGAAGGCCGGTGGCAGGTTCTTATTGAATAATCGAAGAGCTGCCTGGACGTGGCAGCTCCTCGATCTACCAGGTAATAAAATTTATTCAGTGTTGAATCAGTAATCGCGTCAGCAGATTCCGATCACCCTCAATTACTTTCAGAGTATAAATTCCATTGGATAACGATGTCGTTTCAATTACTTTCTTGATCTCGCCGCTGGTAACCGGAATTTCTTCTGAATAAATCTTTTGGCCATTTGTATTGATGATCTCCAGTATTGCGCTTCCCGATGGAGTGTTTGATTTCAAATCAAGTGTGAATTCACCTACAGATGGATTAGGATAACAGCTCAATGCCTCAGTAAAATCGTTTGTTGAAGGATCCTCTTTGCATGTCTTGATCACTTTTACTCCTTTCGATGTTTTGCTGCAACCATTACCGGATGTCACAATCACTTTGTAGGTTCCTTTTGTCGTAACGGTATAAACCTGATTGGTGGCTCCGGCTAGGCTGCTCACTCCTTTCATCCATTGATAGGAAAGATCAACTCCTGAGTTTGCCTGCAAATCGACCGAGCCTGCCGCGCAGATATCAAGATTGCCGAGCGGTGTAATAGTTGCAGTTGGAGACGTCAGCACAGTTAGGTTCAAGGTATCAGAAGTAGCAGAGCAACCGGAAGTGGTTGTCTCCTTCACATAATAAATTGCTGTTTTCTTAGCTGTGTAGGTTTGATTGGTAGCACCTGTAATGGCAGTACTATTCTTATACCACTGATAAGAAATCCCGTTACCACTGTCTGCTGAAATAAGAACAGATCCTGGTGTACACGCTGAAAGATTTCCTGACGGCGTAATGGAAGCACTGCACAGAGGAACTGATTTTAGAATGGTTCCACCATCACCCACAATAATCGTGTTCTTTGAATTCAGAGAGGCAATGGCATTCAAAGTTTGAATAGTTCCACTGTTTTGCGTGTCCCATTGGGTTCCTCCGTTATCAGTATGAATGATCATTCCTGATGTTCCTACTGCTGTTCCGGTATCGGCGGATGAAAATGAAATGCCGAAGAACGTGTTTGTGGTAAGCGGAATTGTTTGCGTTGTCCATGTAACGCCGGAATTATCTGTGCGAAGAACAATGCCGTTCGTAACATTGATTCCGGCTAAGTAGCCGGTGATTCCATCAGGCAATGATACACCATAGAAAAAAGTAAGTGCAGACCCGAGCACAGTTAATCCCCATGTGGATCCGCCACCTGGTGACCAGGCAACAGCGCCTGCTCCTCCCACTGTGATGGCAGCGTTTCCATGGGCACTCACTCCAAATAAAATACTCGCAGTGCCTGCACCGGCTGTTGACCAGGTAACACCATTATCGGATGAGTAGAGAATGGTGCCCTCTTCTCCGGTGGTTATAGCAGTGGTGCCGGTCATAGTAACGGAGTATAGATTTTTTGTGGTTTGTTTTGCGAGTTTCGTCCACGTTAATCCTGCATCGGTCGTACGAATCATTTTTCCGCCAATGCCCACAGCAAGACCAATGTCTCCGTTAAATGCAATGGCTCTCAGCGGATCGCCAATCGGACTGTTGATGGTAGTCCATGTATTTCCTCCATCGATGCTGCGGATGATAGTCCCTAAATCTCCCACCGCAACACAGGTTGCAGGATTGCTGTATGCAACTCCGTAAAGCGCGTCGGTGGTCGGACTGTTAATAGTTGTCCACTGGGCAAACAGATTGTACGAGATCAAAAGTGTGGGAATGAAGATCAATAGCACTGATCTCAAAAATGTTTTCGTGACAGAAACACCGGAATGGAAAGCGAAGACAATTGGTTTATCGGTAATGCATGGAATACCCCCCGGAAACAGGTGTGAATTTTTTTTCATTTTAAAAAATTTGTTGGTGAAAAAAACGGAGGGAAGAAACTTCAGGAATCAAACGTAGAGAGGCACGGTGCTGAGAGCAACTATATTTCGCTCAACCGGTAAGTTTGACCACTGAATCCACTGTTGGCGGGCATGAACGGAATAGGATATTGGTAATTTTAGAAATTAATTTACTACGTCAAAAAATGGGTTCTTTTCAGTCAAAGATTTATTCTCAAACAGCTTTGTTTCAGTTGTCGATGATGGCCCTCATCTTTTTACCGGCATGGTCTCTTAATTACTGGCAGGCATGGGCTTACCTGATTGTTTTTTTTGGATGGGTGTACTTCATTGATTTTTATTTCCTGAAGCATGATCGTGCACTTCTTGAACGACGTTTAAAAGCCGGTGCAAAAGATGAAAAGGAAAAGTCACAGAAAATTATTCAGTCGATTGCGAGTCTCTGCTTCATCGCACTGTTCGTAGTTTCAGGATTGGATCATCATTTTCATTGGTCGTACATGCCGAACTATCTAAATGTTGTTGGCGCCGCCGGAGTGTTTTTCGGATTTCTGATCATCTTTTTCGTGTTTAAAGAAAACAGCTTCACTTCCGGAGTTATTGAAATTGATCAGGAACAAAAGGTAATTGACACCGGTCCGTACGCACACGTTCGCCATCCAATGTACACAGGAGGTATTTTGATGGTGATTGCAACGGCGTTCACACTCGGTTCTTATTGGGCACTGATTCCTTCATTGTTTCTCACCATCGCCATTGTGGTAAGACTGCTTGATGAGGAAAAGTTTCTCTCGCAAAAACTGAATGGCTATCCGGAATATCTGAGGAAAGTTCGCTACCGGCTGGTTCCCGGGTTTTGGTAAATTATTTTTCACTTTTAAATTCGTAGGTCACCGGAGATTCTTCTTTCAGCACACTCTCCTGGTGAAAGCGTCTGACGTATTCATGAGCGATCGAATCAAGCTTCGAATTGTTATTGTCTCCTTTTTCTTCAAGCACCAATAAAACTTTTGAAGGCTCGTGAATGATTTTTCCATTGTTCATTCGATAGTAGCCATCCACATCATCGATGGTAAAGCCTGCAGGAAATCTCGGAATGATCACTTCATTCACGAATCGGTTCCAGTCACCATCGGAAACAAGCGTAGTGTCACCGATACGCCGGCCGAAAATCAGTTTTGTTTCATGTTGTGCTGGTTGTTTGCAGGCGCAGACACAAGAGATAATGAGCAGGAATTTGACAGATGAAAGAATGTTTTGTTTCATAGACAGGATTTGAATCTCATTTTATTCTATCAGAATCCTAATTGGCATTGTGTCGAAAATTATTCAACAGGGGTTGAATAATCCTAACTATTTCATAGCTTTCGCAAACCAAATAGAACAGGTCTATTTCTTTCTCGCCGCTGCAACTCTTATGGTAGCAGTATCCTGAAGCACGATTCATCTTTTAACCTCTAAATGTACTTTCATGAAAAATGTAAAGATTTTTTTTCTGCTTACTGCTCTTACCGCATCCATCTCTCTTATAAGCTGTGTTCAGGAAAAAAAGAAGGAAACCAAAATCACAGACATTACTGCCACTACAAAATCCAATGATGCGATGAATTCATTTCGTCAGGGCCTGATTCTCCTTGACCAGGGTGATCGTCAAAAAGCAAGAGAGCTATTTAGCAAAGCAATTGAACAGGATCCAACCATGGGCATTGCCTATGTAATGAGGTCCGGAACAAGTAACAGCGCGCAGGATTTTACTAATGATATGACCAAAGCAAAAGATAATCTCGCCAATGCAACTCCATGGGAAAATTGGTACTACCAGTACTTCGAAACATTCAACACCAGCGATTATAATAAGCGATTGGAAATTGTAAAAATGATGGCGGACTCATTTCCTGATGCGGCGAGAACACAGATTGACCTTGGGAATGTTTATTCACAGGGAAACGATGAGGCCAAAGCGAGGGAGTGTTATCAAAAAGCCATTGACCTGGATTCAAATTGGGTAGGAGGTTACACGGCGATGGGTGCTTCTTACCTGTTTCTTGAACCAAGAGATTTTAAGAAAGCAGAGGACTACGCTGCAAAGTGTGGTGCTCTGGCTCCGGGCAGCCCCGCAGCCGAAATTGCGCTGGGTGATTGCTACCGCGCGCAAAATGATCTCACCAAGGCACGCGATGCCTATGGAAAAGCCATCACCATCGATCCTTCTGCGGCAGAGTCTTATTTCAAGAAGGGACATGCCAATACGTTCCTCGGCAACTATGACGAAGCCCGGCAGAATTACATGGAAGGCGGTAAGCACGATGTTGACATGCTGGCAGCAAACGGACTCATTGCCTACACGTATTTATATGCCGGTGATCCTAAGATGGCACAGGATGCATTGATAGCTGACGTCCACCATGCGGATTCATCCGGACTGTCGAAAGATCAAATCGATAATGAAAAACTAAGTTACCTGGGAGATTGCGAGCGCATTTGCATCCACACCGGCGATGCCGCAGGATTGGCCAAGCTGCAGGAGATGACCGATCCGATGAACACAGCCGTTGGAGATGTTGTCGGAACAAACGAAGCGAAGCTGACTTCACAGGCAACAATTCTCTATGGCCAGGCGATGCTCGCCGCGATACAGGGAAAGTATGATGATGCGAAGGCGAAGGCGGAACAAATCAAGACCACACTCAATCCCATCACGGATCCGAATAAGCTCGATCAATATCACTTTGTGATGGGTTACATTTCCATGCAGCAAAAAAATTATGGTGATGCGGTTCATCATTTTGAAGACAGCCATCCCAATAATTCCATCTACACGAAATACTGGCTGGCAAAAGCGAATGAAGCAGCGGGAAATAAGGACAAGGCACAGGGGCTTTACAATGAAATTGCCGTCTACAACTTCAATAGTATTGACTACGCCCTGATAAGGAATGAAGTGGTGAACAGAAAACCTTCGACCTAAGGCGACAAAAATTCAAGAGCGAAAACTTGCGAACTGGGTTGCCTCAAAAATCAAGAGCGGGGTCATTCCGGATTTATTTCGGAATCTCTTAGCAATCAAGATCGAACAGATACTGAAACAAGTTCAGCATGACGTTTACTATTCCGGGAATTTTGATATGACCTCGTTTCATTTCGTCATTCAAAGCTCCTCAGCGCCAGTTCATAGCTCTTCAATCCGAATCCGCAAATGCTCCCTTTGCATTTTCCTGCCATCAATGATTTGTGTCGAAACTCTTCTCTCGCGTAAGGATTAGAAATATGCACTTCAATTACCGGAGATTTTATAGAAGCAATCGCATCAGCAATGGCAACAGAAGTATGTGTGTATCCTCCGGCATTCAGAATTATTCCGTCATAACTAAATCCAACTTCATGCAGCTTGTTGATGATTTCTCCTTCCACATTACTTTGAAAATATTCTAACTGATGTTGTTTGAATTCTTCTTTTAAGGAAGCAAAAAAACTTTCGAAATTTTGTTGTCCGTATATCTCCGGTTCCCGAACACCAAGCAGGTTGAGATTCGGGCCATTGATGATCAAAATTTTCATCTGTAAGATTCGTTATACACTTTCGACTGGCAAGTTAGGAATTCAGAAAATGAAAATCCAAAATCCAGAATTCAAAGTTCAAAATTTGCTATGTGGATTGGAACAGTACGATTAAAGGATTTAAAGCTTACCTGAAGCTGGAGCGATCGCTTTCACAAAATTCCGTTGACGGTTATCTGCACGACATCAATTTGCTCCTCCGCTTTCTCGAATTAAAAAAATCAAAGAAAAAACCTGAAGACATCAGACTTGATGATCTACAGCAATTCATTGCTTTCATCGATGAGTCAGGAATGAGTGGATATTCGCAGGCGCGTATTCTCTCCGGTGTTCGCGCTTACTACAAATATCTGCTTGTGGAAGATCTGATTCAGATTGATCCAACGGTTTTACTCGAAGGACCGAAGCTGAGAAGAAAATTACCGGATGTGCTGCACCTTGATGAAATCAATCGTCTTTTCGATGCCATTGATCACAGCAAACCGGAAGGTATTCGCAATCGTGCGATTCTTGAAACACTATATGGTTGCGGTTTACGCGTGAGTGAATTAATTGAATTGAAAGTTTCCAATCTCTACTTCGATGTGGGATTCATTAAAGTGATTGGTAAAGGAAACAAAGAACGTCTTATTCCCATTGGCAACTCAGCCATTAAGCACATTAAAATTTATCTTGATCACATTCGCCATCATCTTACGGTAAAGAAAGGCTCTGATGATATTGTGTTTCTCAACCGACGTGGCGGCAAGCTCACCCGCATGTATGTATTCATGACCATTAAGGATCTGGCAGAAAAAATCGGGCTGAAGAAATCTATCAGCCCGCATACATTTCGTCATTCATTCGCCACGCACCTTATTGAAGGCGGTGCCGATCTCCGCGCTGTGCAGGAGATGTTAGGTCATGAGTCAATTACCACAACAGAAATCTATACTCATCTTGATCGTGACTTCCTGCGGCAAACGCTCATGACCTATCATCCGCGATTTCAGCCTCATCATTCCTGAATCATTTCATCATTCCATCACCACCTTCCTCGTTACTACAGCATTCTCAGTTCTCAGTGAAAGAAAATAGAGCCCCTTCGGAAGACTTCCCACCGAAAATGTTTCAGAATATTCGCCCGGTGTGTGGAACGCTGAAGCAAAGTTTTTCACTCTCACGCCTGTAATGTTGTACAAATCGATGGTTACAGATGCCGGTATCGGAAGTGAATAGTTAACCTGAAGCTCACTTGCGAGCAGCGAACTGCTCGCTGAAAAAATTGGTGTCGATGCCACCGGCGAGGTTCCTGTGGTACTTACTACAGTGAACGTTCCTGTCATTTGTGTCGGATGAATCGTGCAATTATAACTGTAAGTCCCCGCTGTCATTACCACATAGGAAAATGCCGTTGCAATAGAATTGATCTCTGAATTCCATGATGAGGCACCTTCAGGAACACTCATTGACGTCGTAGTATGACTTCCGTTCATCCAAAGCCAGTTAATGGTATCCCCAATATTCACGGTCATGTCTGCCGGTGAAAACTGAAAATCCTGAACTGTTACTGTATGAAGTGCTGCTTTTGAACTGAAACCAATCACCGTAAGAGCAAGAGAAAGTATAATTAGCTTTTTCATAGCTGAAAAAATTTTAACTGTTAAACGAATATTGAACTGAAAAAAATAAGGGAGTGAGTTGATCTTTATCTAACAACAGTTATTCCATTTCGTACTCATCAATTTTGTTAAATGAAATTCAGTTTGCCAGAGGAGATCAGGAACGAAATTCCCCAATAAAGCGGGTCGGGTTTCTCCATTGTGTAGAATAGATTCCGAAAATCGAAGACCTGATTCTATTTTCCTAATAGTTCTTATTTTGTCCCAATGACGAAAAAGAAAAAAACAGCTGCAAGAAAAACGGCTTCTTCTGCTCCTGTTGCTGATCCAAAATCATCGTCATTATTTTCTAAGAATTCTGTCTACGCATGGGTCATCGCGCTGATTGCATTTGCTGCCTACGCGAATTCATTACAAAACGAATTCACACTTGATGATGGAATGGTGTTGAGCGATAACAAACTTGTGATGAAAGGTGTGAGTGGCATTCCTGATATTTTAACTCATGATAGCTTTTACGGCTCCATCGGAGATACTAAAAATTTATCCGGCGGAAGATATCGTCCGCTCTCTTTAGTCTTTTATGCCCTTGAGGTATCCGTGTTTGGAAAAACCGCCCTGCCTCATCATCTCATTAACCTTTTGCTTTATGGGCTCACTTGTGTGGTGTTGTTGAAATTCCTTACGCAATTCATCTTTCCACAGAGTAAATGGGCGGCATTTATAACGGCTCTATTGTTCGCCATTCATCCGATACACACAGAAGTGGTGGCGAACATTAAAAGCCGCGATGAAATTTTGTCGTTGCTTTTTCTGCTTTTAACACTTCATTACTTACTTAAATACCTGTTGCAATCAAAGAAAACATCGCACTATTTTATTTCCTTGTTGTATTATCTGCTTGCCCTGTTTTCAAAAGAGAACGGACTGATCTTTATTGTGATGATCCCGATGTCGATTTATTTTTTCACGAAGAAAAAAACATCGGAAATCTTCAATGCATCTCTCGGGTTTTGGCTCGTAGCGATCTTTTACATCATCATTCGCTTTTCATTACTTGGTGTCAGAAACCAGGTGGTACAAGGTGTGATGGATAATCCGTACATATTAGCAAGCGGTTCGCAGAAACTCGCAACAATTCTATTCGTCGGGTTAATGTATTTGAAATTATTATTCTTCCCGTATCCCCTCACCTACGACTACTCTTATCATCAAGTGCCGTATCGCAATTTCAGTGATCCGTTGGTGATCGCTTCTCTTGTCATTTATGCTGCGCTGGCTTTTATTGCTTTCATCCGATTCACCAAAAAAGATATTTTCAGCTGGTGCATTTTGTTTTTCTTCGGAACGCTTTTTCTTGTTTCAAATCTTTTCTTCAATATCGGTGCGCCTTTGGCTGAGCGATTTCTCTATCAGGCATCCCTTCCTTTCCTGATTGCTTTCACCGAAATTTTCAGACGAGTCTTCTCATTTTTTCCACTATCCTTTTCTGTTCAAAGAATCATTGCAGGTGTTTTCATTTCAATCATCACGTCCTTTTCTTTCATAGAAATCTATTACAGAAATCAGGATTGGAAAACTGATCAAACACTTTTTCTGCACGATGTAAGTATTTCTTCGCAGAGTGCACGAGCAAATACTTACGCCGGCATTGCACTCGTGAGGCTTTGTGATGCAACAAAAGATCCTGCAGAAAAAAGATCGAAAGCGGAAGAAGCGATTGAATATTTTAAGAAGTCATTGAAGATAAAAGATGACTACCTGCCAACACTGCTGAATATCGGCGTTGCCTATTCGCGAATCGACAGCGGAGAAGCAGCCGAGAAAGCCTGGACTCTTGCCAGAACCATTGAGCCTGATAATTCCAATTTACCCGGTTACGATAACTATCTAAGCCAATACTTTTTCAGAGAGGGAATGAGAAGAGCGGGAGAAAAAAAATATGACGCCGCAATTGCTGACATGGAAAAAGCTGCGAAATATGATCCTTCAAATTACAATGTATGGTATAACCTTGGAGGCGCTTACTTCACCATCAGGGATTTTGAAAAAGCAAGAACCTGCTGGCAAAAAACATTACAGCTTAATCCGAATCATCAACAGGCAAAGCAGGGATTGATCGCTTTACCTCCTGCTGTTCAAAAGTGACCTGAGAGGTAAGACTTAAGACATGCAAATCCGAAATCAGAAACAGGAAGGTCTATTTGAGTTTTGAGTTTTGGATTTCAATCCTGATTACATCTTCACCAGCTTCAATACATAATCTTTCTTCGACAATTCCGCATGAATGAAGTAAACACCCTGCGAAAGTTTTTCCTGCACTGCATCGATCACATAAGTTGATTTTCCGGTGTGATGAAATTCATCTACGTAATTTTTTATCACATTGCCGACCACATCGGTTAAATACAAATGCACTTGCGAAGGATTATCCAAATTGAATGTTACCGTGGCTTGTGAGGTAAAGGGATTAGGATAGCATTGCAGCTGGATTGATTTGGGGTCCGGAATATTTTGCTCGCCTACTCCAAAGTCAACTTTGATGTATTCGCTTCGTGATTTCGACACTGCGCAACCCGTAGATGTATTCACTGAAAGTGACACACTGTAAAGACCAGAATGCTCGTACACATGAATCGGAAATTGTTCCGTAGAAGTAAATCCATCACCAAAATCCCACTGCCATGAATTGGCAATCGGAATGGTGCTGTCAATAAACTGCACCTGGAGTGGTGCTAATCCTTCTAACGTATCCGCATAAAAATTTGCGGTACAGCAATTACCATTTGTTTGAATATCGAGGTCAATAAGGATCGCAGCCACATTGTTCGTTTCATCATATTCAACGACTTCATTTTCCGGATCAGTGATGGACACCATGTAGTATTGACCATTGCAAACGCTGCCGAAATCGATTTCCTGACCATCGAGCCATTGATCGTAAGCATCGTATTTCCCTACAAAAATCCCCTGATCATGTGAGCAGCCGGTTACGGTTCCCAACCCGCCGTTCGGTAAGCTATCGATGTCAACAATATTTCCGCCATTATCAGTGCAGTAACCATTTCCTTCGGTACAAGTCCCGAGATTCTCTATACAAAAACTATTCTTTACTCCCATACCGAGTATCGGCCATGTAGTGGGGTCAGGATTGGGGCCACGTATGCGAAGTGTATTGTAGGTCCAGTTGTCGAGATGAATATGGCCGTGAGTCGGGTGATAAGTCATGTATCCTGCTGATACCGTATAAGTGGTCATCGAATCACCGTTTTTATGATAGATGGTCTGCAGCACTTTTTCTTTTGGATAAGAGCCATCGAGGCACTGTGCGGAACAATCCACCAAAACAGAATCACAATAACACTCACCTGTGCCGTGCAATTCAAGCGGACCCCAGCCGATGTTCGGTGTTGCTACTCCTTCCCGCAAATAGCCCACATGTTCTGTCCAATGATCTTGCAAATACAAAATTGAATTCGTCATGTCAGGCAGGAGATCACAATTGCCGGAGCCATCCGGACAATCGCAACCGAGACCGTGAGAAGTAGTGCAAATACCACCCACGTAGGATGGCGGCGGGTTTTCACCAAATTTGATAGAGAAGTCAATTAAGTGTCCGGTGTCAATAGGAGCTTCATCAAGGATGACCAAATACCAGGTGCCATTAGGATCTTGTCCATTGTTTAGCCAATTGATCGAGTGCTCAGAATAAAAATCTCCGGTGAAGGGAGCATTTGCTTCCTGGATGGGTCCATCGGTGGCGTCTTCCTGCACGCAGGTACCTGTGTAGTCATCATCACCATCGCCATTGTGATTCGATAAGATCACCTCATTGCCGTCAGGCGATTGAAGTTTGATCACCAAATCGCCATCGTAGGTATGATGCAAATCAAAACAGACTTGCAGCAAACCATAATTGGTTGAGTCAATTGCAGACGGCAATCCGGAAACTTCAACAGGATACATGTTAGTAATGTCTACTTCCAGAATAGCGCCGCCGGTTGTATTGGAGAATACTTGCGCATACGAAAATCTGAAAGATAAAAGCGCAATAACAAGGAGTAAATTTTTCTTCATCAGATAATGGTGTTGGTGAAAGGAGTTAGACAACTTAAAAGTAAAAACTTCCGTTTGGAAATTTTCATTTTCAGTAAAAGATTTCGACTAATACTGGAATCAGGATCAATGTTTATTTTTGAATCTGAGAGGAAAACCATTAGTATGAATAAATTCGGAATTGCTGTGCATGGCGGCGCCGGTGTGTTGCGCAAGCGTGACATGACGCCAGACGCCGAAAAGAAATATATACAAGGACTTACCAACGCCATCGTAGCAGGATACGAGGTGTTGGAGCAACATGGAAGCGCATTGGATGCCGTCGAAGCAGCGGTTCTGGAACTGGAAAATCACGAATCATTTAATGCAGGTAAAGGAGCCGTTTTCAATCACATGGGGCACCATGAGATGGATGCCTCGATCATGAACGGCGCTGATCTGATGGCCGGCGCAGTATGTGGAGTGCACAACGTAAAAAATCCAATTGCGCTGGCAAAAGAAATCATGCTGCATTCAGAGCACGTGATGTTGTGCGGTGAAGGAGCAGAAGAATTTGCACGCGAAAGGAATCTCGAATTTGAAGACGATAATTATTTCTTCACACAGCATCGCTATGATCAGTTGCAACGTGCCATCGGCAAAAAAATGATGCAACTCGATGATGGCAATTCATTAAAAAAATTCGGAACTGTGGGCGCTGTTGCACTCGATCCGCAGGGCAATCTGGCGGCCGCTACTTCCACCGGCGGACTCACGAACAAACGCTTCGGCAGGATCGGTGATAGCCCGATCATTGGTGCAGGAACTTACGCGAACAATGGAACGTGCGCCATCTCGTGCACCGGGCACGGTGAGTATTTTATAAGAACAGTAGTAGCTCACGATATTCACGCGCTGATACAATACAAAGGCATGTCATTGAAAGAAGCTGCCAATTTTGTTGTGAAGAAAAAATTGGTCGAATTCAATGCTGAAGGCGGGTTGATTTCCATTGATCGGTTAGGAAACATCGAAATGCCTTTCAACACCGATGGTATGTACCGCGGTATGAAATCAAGTGATAGTGAGATGATGATTGCGATCTATTAGCCAATTTGAAAGTGGAGCAAATTGCGTCAACCCGACAATGAGGTATTTCCATTTTCACGACATTCATCACTACTCATGTTCATCATTTTCAGATTTTCACACTTGCTAATTGGCTAATTGATTAAATTCAGTTTGTATCTTCGAATCATTTACAAAAAGAGCAATGCCACCTTCATTGCGCGTCAGAAATATTTTCGATGAAACTATTCAGGAGAACTGTTGTCACCGAAGAACTTACGCGATGGCTCAAGAAGAGAATTCCTGACGCCGAATCCGCTTCTCAATACCGGATTGCAAAAGAATTTACACAGCTAATCACGCTGGCGAAAAGAGAGCTGCGAAATACAGTTCTCATTACAATGGGCGTTCTTTCCGCAGCATTTGGCCTCGAAAGTTTTCTGATCCCAAACGGATTCATTGACGGCGGCATTACCGGTGTTTCATTGCTGGTGCACGATCTGTCTCAAATTCCATTACCGATTTTATTGGTGCTGCTGAATATTCCTTTCATCATTCTGGGCATTTCTCAAATCAATACCAACTTTGCCATTAAAGCATCGATTGGTGTAGCAGCACTTTCTATTTGTGTCGCCACGATTCACTTTCCCGTCATTACGACAGATAAACTATTGATCTCTGTCTTCGGAGGATTCTTCCTTGGACTGGGTATTGGACTCACCGTTCGCGGAGGTGGCGTGCTTGACGGAACAGAAGTGCTGGCGATTTTTATTGGAAGAAAAACAGGCTTGTCAGTCGGTGATTTTCTTTTGATCATTAACATTGTCATCTTCGGTTCTGCGGCTATTCTTCTTTCTGTCGAGAAAGCACTCTACTCCATTCTCATATATCTGGCTGCATCCAAAACCGTGGATTTTGTTTTGGAAGGAATTGAAGAATACACGGGCATAACGATTATCTCTTCGCACAGTGAAGAGATCCGAACGATGATCATTGAAAAACTGGGGCGCGGCGTGACGGTGTATCATGGTAAAGGTGGTTATGGAAAGCGCGGAACGCAGCAGAAAGAAATGGAAATTCTATTTACGGTGATCACGCGACTGGAAGTCGCAAAACTCAATGCAGAAATTGAACAAATCGATCCACACGCGTTTATTGTGATGGGAAGTATTAAGGACACAAGAGGTGGCATGGTGAAGAAGAGGCCGCACAAACACTAATGGATTTAGAGTGTTTTATTCTCAACCCGAACTGTTTCTTTCATGTGCAGAATCCTCTTTAGAATTTCGGAGAGCACAATTCCGAAAATGATGAAAGAAAGAAAGATGATGAAGCCAGGTTGCAGGGCGGTATAATTTGTAGTGATTGACGAGAGTGATGATGTTTGAATGTTGAGATTCTGCAGCTGATTATCGAGAATTCCCTTGAAGCCAATGTATGACATGAAAATCGCCACCACCATAACATCTGCCATGGACCATTTACTGGATTTAAATGCAAAGAAGTGAATGATCTTATTCCTTCTCACTTTCTCCTTTCCCAGCAGATAAATTTCAGTTGAAATCAATTTCGTGATTGGAAAAAGAATGCTGAAGGCGAGAATGAGAATGCCGACAAGAATTGAATCCACTTTTTTTGTTTTCAAAAGAATTTCGACCACATCCAAAATGCTCTTGCTCTGAAAAAAGAGAACCTGATCATTGAACTCAAGGTGTTCTCCCATCAAAAGAAAATCAAGCTTCTTAATGCGCGCATCAATTTCAATCATCGGAGAAGTAAGTGCTGTGATGAGCAGAATGAGAGCAAAAGTGATCGAGAAAATGAAAAGCACTTTGTGAAGGCCTGTATCTTTCATGAAGAGAAACCAAATGATCAGAAAAAAGATCACCGTACCAAGCATCAGGAAACTGTAGAGGTAAGATTTATTTTGTAGGTCATTAATTCGTCCGGATGTTTTTCTGTTGAAGTCCTGAACAGAGGTAACACCCGCCTGATGGAGAATATTGGCGAAGTGGATGGTGTCTGTGGTACTATCATATGTCTGTTTCGCGTATTCATCCAGCTTCTCCTCCACCAGGTTTTTTAATTTATCTCTGTTATCGGGTTTGTTTACTTCATTGTATATCGTTTGTGACAAAGTGGGTACTTTTTTTCGCACATCACTCCAATTGACCAGGGTATTCACCGCTACTTTCCTCACCTTTCCTTTGAACGTTTCATCATCATGTTGTATCAGGCTATCGGCTTCGGTGATGAGTGCATTCAGTACTTTAGATATTTCCTGCTTAAGAACTTGTTCCTGCTCGGGAGTGAAAGTGAAATCATCAATGCGATCGTTCGCAATTTTCTGCAGGTTGTCTTTCCAGACATTCACTGATAAAAGTCCATGGACAATGTCATTTACCTCGCTATAATCTTTTTTGATTTTTGCCCGCTCCAGTGCTAGGTGATGTAGTGTGAGAGCCCACCAAACATTTAGTGCAATCACACAGATCAGAATAATGATCAAAAATGAATGAAGAACATTCCGGGGCGAAATCATATTGCAAACAATCCTATTTCAGAGGCGGTCTAAAAAGCATGCCAGCGAATTGTTTGCAGCTGTCTCAATTTGATATGAAGAAGAAATCCTGTTATGATCAGTCCTCGACTTTTATTTCTACCTGCTTTGCTTCAAATTTTCTATGTTGAATGCTGAACCGATCGCCTGAAGCCATGAAGTGAACGATGAGATTTTCTATCGAGAGTGGATTACCTTCAGGAATATCAGCAATGTTGCTGTGACGAACGTGATGTCCGTCGATAATGATCACCATGCCGCTGCCAATTGCCTCCATATGGTTCCCTTCGGTGATGATCATACCGGTATCTTCACCCAAACCAATACCAAGGCATGAAGGGTTCGCTGCCACCGCTTGCACCAATCGAGCAAATCGTCCGCGCTTATCAAAGTGTGAATCGAAAATTACATCTTTGTTGAAACCAAGTCCTGTGGTGATTTTCACTTCGCCTTTCAAATGAGCGCGTCCGCTGTTTCCCTCATAAATCATTGTGCTGCTCATCGCCATTGCACCAGCACTCGTTCCTGCAAGAATGAAATCTTTTTCTTCTTCGTACCGACGAAGGAGAACATGCAAGAGTTGTGTACCTCCAAACGTTGAAGTAAGACGATATTGATTCCCTCCGGACAGCATCACCACCTTTGCATGTTTCACGCGATCGATATATTCTTCATCATGCGCACCTTCACGATCACGAATGGGAAGGTGCCCCACATTGTGATAACCTATCTTCTGAAATGCCTTAATGTAGTTGTGCGCAACTTCTTTGGGTGAAGCCGAAGCAGTGGTGATCACTTCAATCCGGGCATCCTCAGTGCCTGCCTCGCTTGCAATACGGCGAAGAATTCCGAGTTCAAAAAAATTCAGATTGGACCGATGAATAATTCCCATTTCAAGATCGGTTCCTTTATCCTCCGCACCTCCGATGGCAATCAGTTTTCCTTTCGGCTTACTCATAGTTTCGATATCTCCTTCGAGTCAAAAATAAATCAGTGGCAAAATTACAATCACATAATGGTGAAATGATTTCAACAACGTAATTTTTCAAAATGAAAAGTAAGTTAGGGAAATTGCAAAAAAGCGAAATAGGTTATATTGCCACACATTTACTAATAGTGATTCATTCAAACGACAATTAAAAATTAAGCATGGAAATTTTGAATATACGCGTCCTGAATGGTCCCAACTATTGGTCCATTCGGCGACACAAACTCATTTGGATGAAACTGGATCTGCAGGATCTTGAAGAGAAGCCAACGAATCTGATTCCGGGTTTTCGGGAACGACTGGAAAAACTTTTCCCGGGAGTTTACTCGCATGAATGTTCAGTAGGTAAACCGGGTGGTTTTCTTCAACGTGTGGAAGAAGGAACATGGATGGGTCATGTGATAGAACATCTTGCACTCGAATTGCAAACACTGGCAGGAATGGACGTAGGATTCGGCCGAACACGCGAGACTTCGCAAAAAGGAGTCTACAACGTTGTGTTTGCATACATGGAAGCAGAAGCCGGAGTGTACACCGCGAGGGCGTGTGTGAGAATCGCACAGGCATTGGTGGATGGAAAAGATTATGATCTCAGTGAGGACGTTCAAAAACTTCGTGAAATTCGTGAAGAAGAACGGTTAGGGCCATCGACAGGAAGTATCGTTGATGAAGCTGTTACGCGTGGTATTCCTTTCATTCGATTGAATCGTCAATCACTCGTGCAACTTGGGTATGGCATCAATCAGAAACGCATTCAGGCAACCGTTGCTTCTACTACATCAAACATCGCAGTGGAAATTGCATGCGATAAGGAAGAAACGAAGAATCTTCTTGAACGGGCAGAAATACCCGTACCAAAAGGATTGATTTGCTATGATGAAGATGATTTGAAAAAGGCAATCAACAAAATCGGTTTTCCGATTGTAACTAAACCCGTTAACGGAAATCATGGCAAGGGAGCAACAACAAACATCACAAATTGGGATGATGCGGTGAAAGGAATGGAAGCTGCAAAGAAATATTCGAGAGGAATTATCGCGGAGAAATTTATAACTGGTTATGATCATCGGATATTAGTGATCAACTACAAATTCATCTGTGCTGCGAAGCGAACTCCTGCATCCGTCATTGGCGATGGAAAATCTACGATCCAGCAGTTAATCGATGCAGTGAATAAAGACGCACGACGCGGTTATGGTCACGAAAAAGTTCTGACCTCGATCAAAGTGGATGAATTCACTGCAAAAATTCTGAATGAAAAAAAACTCACACTGGATTCAATCATTCCATCTGGTGAAGAGCTTTGGCTAAAGCCCACAGCGAATATCTCAACAGGTGGGACTGCTACGGATGTAACCGATTTGGTTCATCCTGATAATATTTTTATGTGTGAGCGGATTGCACGAATCATCGGCCTCGATATCTGTGGCATTGACATCATGACTCCTGACTTGAGTCAGCCAATTAATGAAGCTGGTGGTGCCATTCTCGAAGTGAATGCCGCACCTGGTTTTCGCATGCACCTTGCTCCTACCGATGGACTCCCGCGCAATGTTGCGGAACCAGTGATTGAAATGTTATTTCCTCCGGGATCTAAAGCACGAATCCCGATTATTGCAATCACCGGCACTAATGGTAAAACAACCACAACAAGATTGATTGCCCATATCATTCGATCGATGGGCCTACGAGTTGGATACACAACTACTGACGGAATTTATATCGGCAATCAGATGATGATGCGGGGCGATTGCACGGGTCCAGTTTCCGCGCAATTTATTTTGAAAGACCCAACTGTAGAGTTCGCTGTTCTGGAAACGGCAAGGGGTGGTATCCTTCGTGCGGGATTAGGATTTGATCATTGTGACATTGCTGTTGTTACCAATGTTCAACCCGATCATCTTGGTCTCATGGGAATTGATACCGTCGAACAATTGGCAAAAGTGAAAGGTGTCGTTCCTGAAACGGTTTGGCCGGATGGCTACGCCATTCTGAATGCGGATGACAATTTGGTCTATCGGATGAGAAATGACGTTGAATGTAAGATCGCCTTGTTTTCGCTGGATGAAAACAATCCACGTATCGTAGAGCACGCTGAACGTGGAGGCATCTCTGCCGTTTCAGAAAACGGATACATCACAGTAATGAAAGGGACCTGGAAAATCAGGGTCGATAAAATTGCAAATATCCCACTCACATTTGGCGGCAAAGCCGTGTTCAATATCGCTAACATTCTTCCCGCTGTGTTAGCCGGTTATCTGCGCGGATTCGATATCGAAGATATCCGCTCTTCACTTCAAACTTTTATTCCATCACCGGCAACCACGCCGGGAAGAATGAATCTTTTCCAGTTCAAGAATTTCCAGGTGCTTGTTGACTATGCGCACAATTACACAGGACTTGAAAATCTGAGTAAGTTCATTGAAAAGGTGGATGCAAAATCAAAAATTGGTGTGGTAGCCGGTGTGGGTGATCGACGCGATGAAGACACTATTGCTCTTGGTGCGGTTGCGGCTAGAGTTTTCGATGAGATTGTAATTCGTCAGGATAAAAATTTAAGAGGGAAAACTCCTGATGAAATAATTGATTTGCTCATGAAAGGAATCAGAACAGTCGATCCGAATAAAAAAATCAAGGTCATTCCTAAAGAAAATGAAGCGATCGAGTATGTAATGAAGAATGCGAAAAAGGGATCGTTTATTACTATATGCAGTGATGTTGTGCCAGATGTTCTCGAAATGATTTTGAGTTATAAGGAAAAGGAAGATCAGGAAAAGCAGCTTGAACCTTCTAAAACAACAATCCCCCTCTGACTTTCGCCAGAGAGGGATTATTGTAAACCCACTCCATTAACCCAAATATGATCGCAACGTACGTGCCGATTTTAATTTTCTCATGCGGCGTACTGCTTTTTCTTTTATCTGTCTCACTCTTTCACGAGTAAGTCCAAAACGTGAACCTATTTCATCTAAATTCATGGGCTGTTCCCCATTTACACCAAAGAAACACGCAACAATGTCAGCATCGCGCTTGTTCATTGTTGATAGCACGCGCTTAATATCATTGCGCAGAGATTCACGCATTACATCATCATCAACCGGTTTAGAATCATCATCCTCATAAAGATCAATCATCGTTCCTTCTTCATTTTCCTTGATCGGTGCATCCATTGAAAGATGTTTGCCCTGACCTTTCATCATTTCCTGAATGTCCTTCACATTCACGTTCATGATTTCTGCCAGTTCTTCATGACTCGGCTCGCGCTCATGTTCTTGTTCAAACTGAATCATTATCTTATTCAGCTTACTCAATGAGCCAACCTTATTGAGAGGCAACCGAACCATTCTTGATTGTTCAACCAACGCCTGCAGAATTGATTGACGGATCCACCACACTGCATAAGAGATGAATTTAAATCCTTTGGATTCATCAAATCGCTGAGCAGCTTTAATCAATCCTATATTTCCTTCATTAATCAAATCACTAAGAGAAAGACCCTGATGCTGATATTGCTTGGCAACCGAAACAACGAACCTGAGATTCGCCTTCGTCAATTTTTCAAGAGCATCATGACTTCCTGCCCTTATCTTTCTGGCAAGTTCTACTTCTTCTTCAGGAGTAATTAAATCCATCCTCCCGATTTCCTGCAAATAGCGTTCGAGAGAATCGTTGTCCCTCGCAGTGATTTGTTGAGTAATCTTAAGTTGTCTCATGGCAATGTGGTTAGCTTAGGTATATACAAATTGATACTTGATTTAGTTCTGGGGAAATAAAATCAATTTTTATGATCAAAAATCCCGCCACAATCACTCCTTAGTCGCTTATTTACATTAAGTTGACAAAGCAATGGAGCAGATTATTCTATCAGAAATTGATTGAGCTATTGAGACAGTTATGACTCCTCAAATGCTGCACAAAGCTATTGATGGAAAAAACAGAATGAGGAGAAAATCGACTAAACAGGGAGATTAGTTCGATGAATGGCGTTCAAGAAGCGCTTTACGGGAAAGTTTAAACTTTCCGGTTTTTTTATCAACATCAAGAAGTTTAACCTTAATAATGTCACCGACGCTCATTACGCCCTCCATACTTTCCAATCTCTTGTATGAAATTTCCGATATATGGAGCAATCCTTCCTTGCCCGGTAGAAATTCTACAAAAGCACCGTATGGCATAATGGATTTGACAGTTGCCTCATACACTTCTCCAGGCTCAGGAACTGCAATAATTCCTTTCACTCTTTTAACAGCGTTATCTATCGATTCTTTGTTCGGGCCATAAATCAAGACCTCACCTTGATTCCCCACTTCACTTATGGTAATGGTTGTTCCCGTTTCTTTCTGCATTGCCTGAATCACCTTTCCACCGGGACCGATTACCGCTCCAATGAATTCTGAATCGATCATGATTTTCTCGACACGTGGAACATGAGGCTTATAATCTTCGCGGGGCTGTGCAATCGCTTCTTTCAATTTGTCTAGAATATGTAACCGACCCTTTCTTGCCTGCTCAAGCGCTAATCCCATTGTTTCATATGAAAGGCCCGAAACCTTGAGGTCCATTTGACATCCGCAAATTCCTTTGTCAGTTCCGGTAACTTTAAAATCCATATCGCCGAGGTGATCTTCATCACCAAGGATATCGGAGAGAATGGCTACCTTGCTGTCATCGCGTGTGATAAGACCCATAGCAATTCCTGATACGTGACTTTTCATTTTTACACCCGCATCATGAAGGGCCAGTGATCCCGCGCAAACAGTAGCCATCGAAGAAGAACCGTTTGATTCCAGGATGTCTGAAACAACTCTGATTGTATATGGATTATCGGCATCAGGAGGAAGCATATTCTTCAAGGAGCGCATCGCCAAATTACCATGCCCTACTTCTCTTCTGCCAGGGCCACGATTGGGCTTAATTTCGCCAGTAGAGTAGGACGGGAAATTGTAATGAAGAATAAATTTCTGGTAGATCACTTCCATTGCTTTGTCAAGCATGAGCTCATCCAACTTTGTTCCCAGCGTAACGGTCGTAAGTGATTGCGTTTCTCCTCTTGTAAATATTGCTGACCCGTGTGCTGAAGGCAGATAATCTATCTCAGTCCAAATGTTTCGGATTTCGTCGGTCTTTCTTCCATCGAGACGAATACCTTCATCTAAAATCAGATTTCTGACGATATCATATTCGAGATCATGGTAGTACTTCACCGCAAGCTTTTGCTCATCTTCATTTTCCCACGACTCGATCATCGCTTTCAATTCATCTTTCAATTCGCCGAAAGACTTTTTTCTTTCTGATTTCCCTGAACCAGATTTTGCGATGTTATAAATTTTGTCTTTGAAAGTGCTGTAAACTTTTTCTTTTATTTCATCGCTCGAAAGTGGTTTTGGATATTCTCTCCAAGCCTTCTTTCCACCAAACAACTCAGCTAGCTTCAATTGGGCCGCAATTTGATTTTTGACTGCCTCATGTCCAGTCTTAATAGCTTCGAGCATGTCGGCTTCACTACATTCTTTTGCTTCACCTTCCACCATTACAATGCTTTTATCCGAAGCCCCAACGATAATGTCAAGCTCAGCTTTTTCGATATCCTGTTTAGCGGGATTCACAATGAATTTTCCCTCAATTTTGCAAACACGGACTTCGGAAATGGGGCCGCTGAATGGAATATCGGAAACTGTAATGGCCGCTGACGCCGCTAGGGCTGCAAGAGAATCCGGCGTGATCGATTGATCAGCAGAAATCATATTGATGTTGACCTGTGTTTCGCACAAATAGTCTTCAGGAAATAGCGGACGTAATACTCGATCCACCAATCTGCTGATCAGAATTTCGTAATCTGAAAGTCTTGCTTCGCGGCGAAAAAATCCTCCCGGAATTCTTCCTGCAGAGGCAAATTTTTCCTGATAGTCTACTGAGAGTGGGAAAAAATCCTGACCCTCTTTGACTTCCTTGTTCGATACCACTGTTGCGATGAGCATGCAGTTGCCTTGTCGAACCACCACAGATCCGTCTGCTTGCGTGGCGAGTTTGCCTGTTTCAAGAGTAATATTTTGGCCGTTTGCCGATTCAAAGGTGTAAGAGATACCTTGTTTTGACATAAAATTATTATTGGAGATTTATTAGATTGGTGACCGTCGATTTCCTACTTCGTTAAGCAGGTTAATGACGCCGAAAAATATTTTTAGTGATTCTTCATATGAAGCATGAAAGCCGTCAGAATGTCTAACGGCTTTGCAAATTCGTTCGTTTATTTTCTCAGGTTAAGCTTCTCAAGAAGCTGACGATAGCTCGTAAGGTTAGTATCCTGTAAATACTTCAGCAACCGCTTGCGTTCACCGACAAGTTTCAGAAGATTACGAGAGGTATTGAAATCCTTTTTCTGAGCTTCAAGATGACCTGAGATGTGATTAATTCTCTCAGTTAGAAGGGCGATTTGGGCCTCAGTAGAGCCTGTATTCTTTTCGTTTCCCCCAAACTCTTTAACAATTTTCGATTTGCGTTCCTTAGTTAATTGCATTTTAGAATGATGACTTTTTCAAATTAAGGGGCCAAAGATAGTCAAATTTGACTGGGGAAGTGAAGCTAAATTGAAAAGGATTTCAGCGTAATTTTTGTTTAAGCATCAGCCTTCTTGGTTGCGTCTGTGGGGTAAAGCATTTCAATTAGATCGCCCAGGCGTTGCTTTAATTCTTTTCGGTCGACAATGAAATCAAGGAATCCATGCTCCAAAAGAAATTCAGAACGCTGAAATCCTTTGGGGAGATCTTTTTTGATCGTTTCTTTAATCACACGGGGGCCTGCAAAGCCGATTAATGCATCTGGTTCCGCCATATTAATATCACCGAGCATTGCGTAGGAAGCTGTAACCCCTCCAGTTGTTGGATCGGTCATTAAAGAAAAATAAGGAATTTTTGTTTCAGAAAGCTGTGTGAGTTTCGCAGAAGTCTTTGCCAATTGCATTAATGAAAATGCGCTCTCCATCATTCTTGCTCCGCCACTTTTACTGATGATCAGCAGCGGGATTTTTTTCTGAATGCAATAATCAATCGCATCCGCAATTCTCTCTCCTACCACACTTCCCATTGATCCGCCGATGAAATTAAAATTCATACAGCCACAGACCATCTTCAAGCCATTGACTTTGCCTGCACCGATCGTGATGGCTTCGCTTACATCTACTTTTTTTGCTGTTTCCTCCAATCGGGATTTATATGTTTTAAGATCTTTGAAATGGAGAAAATCTTTCGGCCTGAGATTTTCAAACAACAGCTTCACATCATTGTCATCAAAGATCACTTCAAAATATTCCTTCGAATTAATGCGCGGATGATAATTGCAATTGGTGCAGACGTACTTATTTTCCTGAAGCTCGGTGGACGGAATCGTTTTCTTACACGAAGGGCATTTCCACCAAATACCTTCCGGCACTTCGAGTTTTTCCTCAGTGGTGGTCGTGATTCCTTCTTTTGTTCGTTTAAACCAAGCCAAAGTAAATTCTGATTTCGGATTAACGATTTTGGATTTAAAAAAAATTACGCAAGATCGATTCCTTTTTCCCGGTACACATCCTGAATGGCATTCAATAATTCCACACCATCTTTCATCGGTTTTTGAAATGCTTTTCTCCCTGAAATGAGTCCCGTCCCACCGGCACGTTTATTTACTACTGCAGTGTAAACTGCTTCTGCCATATCGCTTGCCCCTTTTGATTCTCCTCCTGAATTGATCAATCCTGCCCTTCCCATGTAACAGTTCACCACTTGATAGCGGCAAAGATCAATCGGGTGATCAGTTGTCAATTCACGATAAACTTTTGGATGTGTTTTTCCAAACTTCAATGCTTCATAGCCGCCGTTATTCGTTGGAAGCTTTTGCTTAATAATATCAGCCTGGATGGTAACCCCAATATGATTTGCTTGACCCGTGAGATCAGCAGATGTGTGGTAATCGACACCATCTTTTTTGAAAGCAGAATTTCTCAAATAACACCAAAGGATGGTTGCCATTCCCATTTCGTGAGCCATTTCAAATGCTTTGCTCACCTCCTGAATTTGTCGTGCTGATTCTTCTGATCCAAAATAAATCGTAGCACCAACGGCAACTGCTCCAAGATTCCAGCAATCTTTAATGGTGCCGAACATGATTTGATCATATTTATTCGGATAGCTTAGAAATTCATTGTGATTGAATTTTACGATGAACGGAATCTTGTGCGCATACTTGCGTGAAACGGCACCCAGCACACCATAAGTAGAGGCTACCGCGTTACATCCGCCCTCGATTGCAAGCTTCACAATATTTTCTGGATCGAAGTAAAGAGGATTCGGCGCAAAAGATGCTCCTGCACTGTGTTCGATTCCCTGGTCAACCGGAAGAATAGACAAATATCCCGAGCCACCAAGCCGACCATTGTCATAAAGTGTTTGCATGTTGCGCAACACCTGATTGCTGCGGTTAGAATCTTTCCAAACGCGATCAATGAAATCAGGTCCCGGAACGTGAAGCATCTTTTTATTTACAGTTCCGCAAGTATGATTGAGCAGGAATTCTGCTTTGTCTTCAAGAAGTTCTTCAATCTTAGCCAAGGTGCCTGAAGCTTTGGCTGCAATGGTTGTTGGCATATCAGTTCAGTTTTTAGTTAATGAATTGAAGGAGGGCAAAGATAAGGACGGAAGTCAGAAGTTTGAGGCATGAATAGTTGCCCAAAGTTTCTCAAAATATTCCGGGGCTTTCAGCAACCGGCTGCCGTACCATGAAAACATTTCTCCGTCAACGAAAATGATTTTTGAATTTGGCAGGTTCTCCTGGAACTTATCTGCATGTTTTTGTTTGAACGGAAACGGCTCTGAAGAAAGCAACATGAATTCAGGATTTTTTTTTCGAAGGTCTTCCATTGAAATTTCCGGATAGCGCTTTCGATCTGCAAAAACATTTTCGAATCCGGCAACACCAAGCATATGATGAATGAATGTGTCGCTGCCAATTGACATCATCGGGTCATTCCAGATAAGATAGGCACAGCTCAGTTTCAAGTTTGAGGTTTGAAGTTTGAAATTGCTCCTGAGTTCTTGCCATTTTTCAAATGCAAACCTGATTCTTTCAACCATTGATATTGCGGTTGTGGTGTGATCAACTATCGCTCCCACCATCTTCATCATTGCATAAGCATCATCAAGCGTTTTGATGTCGCTGATCCAAACGGGAAAATGTTTTGCAAGTTCATTGATTTGCTCTTCTACATTTTCCTCTTTGTTGGCAATGATGAGATCGGGGTGAAGAGAAATGATTTGATCAATGTGAAGCTGTTTTGTTCCTCCTACTCTCGTTTTATTTCGAAGCCATTGTGAAGGGTGAACACAAAACTTGGTAATACCGATCACTGCTTCATCCAATCCTAAATCAAAGAGCAATTCGGTTTGTGAGGGGACCACCGAGATAATTTGCCTTGGCGGAAATGAAATTTGAATTTCTCTCCCAAGTTGATCAGTGAAATATTTTGTTTGATTCATTCACTACTCACCATTGACTATTGACTTGTTCTATTTTGCCATCGCCCTGATAATATCACTCTTCGTCACTATGTTCAATTGATTGAGTGCATCCATTGTCATTACCGCACTCACTTCTTTACTCATCATCGACGACAATTTATCGATCGGTAAATCAATAGGCACGACAGGAAACGAGGCATCCATTACCTCCTTCATTCTCGATGATTTTACATTGGCATCCTTCAGCAATTTAGAAAGCAACCCCGATTCACTGATGCTGCCCACCATATCGCCATTTTCCATCACAGGCATTTGGTCAATATCATTCTCGGTTAAAACTGATACTGCTTCTGCTACTGTTTTTTCCGATTCGATGCTGATGAGATTTTTATTCGTTCGTGATTCAATGATGTCACGAATGGTTTTTACCTCAAGCCATCCGCGGTCACGCATCCATTCATCATTGTAAATTTTCGCCACGTAACGGCTACCGTGATCAGGAAAAATCACTACCACCAAATCATCTTTCTTTAATTGGTCTTTCATCTGAATCAATCCCTGAAGAGCGCTTCCACAGGAATATCCGACAAAAATCCCTTCTTTACGCGTGATCTCGCGCGCCATCAGTGCTGCTTCTTTGTCCGATACTTTTTCAAAGTGATCAATCAAACTAAAATCATAATTCTGCGGAATGATGTCTTCGCCGATTCCTTCTGTTATATATGGATAAATTTCTTTCTGATCAATTTTTCCTGTTTCATGAAATGCTTTCAATGTAGAACCATAGGTATCGATTGCCCACACTTTGATCGCAGGATTTTTTTCTTTCAGATATTTCCCAATGCCTGTGATCGTTCCGCCTGTTCCCGCTCCCGCAACGAAGTGTGTGATCTTTCCTTCCGTTTGATTCCAGATTTCTGGTCCTGTGCTTTCGTAGTGAGCTTGCCTGTTGTCGAGATTATCATATTGATTTACGTACCAGCTATTCGGAATTTCTGTTCCTAATCTTTTTGAAACAGAATAATAAGAGCGTGGATCATCAGGGTCAACATTTGTAGGACAAACAATTACCTCAGCTCCCATGGCTTTTAAAATATCTGCTTTCTCTTTCGATTGTTTATCGGTGGTGGTGAAAATGCATTTGTATCCTTTCGCAATCGCAGCGAGCGCAAGGCCCATTCCTGTGTTCCCAGAAGTTCCTTCAATGATGGTTCCGCCAGGCTTCAACAGTCCTCTGTTCTCTGCTTCTTCCACCATTTTCATCCCAATGCGATCCTTAATGGAGTTTCCGGGGTTAAATGTTTCCACCTTTGCCAATACCGCTGCCCGAATATCTTTTACGACTTTATTCAGCCTGACCAGCGGCGTATTACCTATTGTTTCAATGATGTGGTTATAATACATGCCGCAAATTTCTCACGATTATCAGGATTTGCAACGGAAATTTCGCCGGTGCAGGACGAGACCCGGCAATAAATGGCCTCCATTAAACAAACATTCGTCGGGAAAGTGAACAATTCGGCCGAACCGCAATACGGGTCTGACTTAAAATCATTTAATTTGCGGCGCTTTAAAATTGTATGTGCCTATGCGAATTTTTGTACGCTCAGTAGCTTTTATCGCGATTTCTGTTCTTGCCCATTATTCCAACGCTCAATTTACTTACTTGTCTCCCATGCCCGGGAGTAAAATGAATAACCTGGAGACGAGTATTATTCTCAAGACAGGAAAGTTTATTGATGCAACTTCTCTGAAAAATGCTCTTATCACGATCAATGGTTCGTTAAGCGGAGTGCACGAGGCAAGTATTAAGCTTGCGAGAGATAACAAAACCATCCTTGTTTATCCTATCACAAAGTTTTCAGGTGGTGAGACAGTCAGTGTTGAAATAAAAGACGGAATTAAGAATGCGGATGGATCAAAAGTAAGTGGAGCTTCTTTTCAATTCCGAACACATCCTGAATACACTGCAGCTCAAAAGGCAGCCATTAGCAGTGCGTATCGACAGATCAAAATTGACGAATACGGGCTCGAAGGATTTGAATCAATGTTCGAAGGCAACGAGAATACGGCAAACAAAATGTTCTGCAATCATCTTCCCCCTTTTATCATTGATGCAACTCCCGGTGCTTACTATGATGCGCCGGTGTTTTATCGCAATCAGAGAATTGTTGATCCCCTTTGCCACACGATGGCTATCATCACCAGTGACGGCGATTCACTTTACGGTTATCAGGACAACGACAAGGGCATCGATTTTAAGATTAATGATAATGGCTACATCACCTTTTATGATTACACTGACAGCTCCTTCAACATGATCGATTCAAGCTATAATCTTGTGAAGAAATTATACATGAAAAACGGATATTTTCCCGATGAGCACGAATGCCGGATTTATCCCGATGGAGACTATTTTCTGTTCTGCTATGACGGACAAGTGATGGACATGACTCAGTACGGAGGTGTTGATAGTGTAGTAGTAGTTGGGTGCGTGGTTCAGGAATTGAATGCTGATAACGAAGTGATATTCCAATGGAGTTCATGGGATCACATTGATGTTACGGAAACGAATCAATCGCTCACCTCTGCTTACCCGATTGATTATGTTCATGGCAACTCGATGGATTTGGACGATGATGGAAATCTTCTTCTTTCAGCGAGGCACTTGGATCAGATTTCAAAGATCGATTTAAACACAGGAGATTTTATTTGGAGAATGGGCGGTGTGAATAACGAGTTCACTTTTATAGATGAAGTAAGCTCACCGAAACCATTTTCTTATCAGCATCATTTTCGCCGGATAGGCAACGGCCTCTACACGATGTTTGATAATGGGAATAATCAAATACCTGAGCGATCGACGGCCAAAGAATACCAACTTGACCAGGTAAATAAAACAGCGACGTTAGTTTGGAGTTATCATCATCCACTTGTGGATGGGAAAGAAGTAATGGGGCTTGCGATGGGAAGTGTTCAGATTCTTCCCAATGGAAATCGTTTTATCGACTGGGGATTTCGCAAGTATGTAAATGCAGCCGATATCCCAAATTTCACGGAGGTAGATTCCGCCGGCAATATCGTTTGGGAATTCTGGTTCATTGATAGTAACTACGTTTCATATCGCGCTTTCAAGATGCCATGGGAAAGATGTAACGTGATTGCTGACAGTTCATTGATTTCAGACAGCATCACGTTCACTTCCGCTCATTTGCACTGGGGATTAAACGCGAAAATTTCAAATTATTCTCTTGAATATAAAAAGTGTACAGAGGCAGACTGGATTACTGTTCCTATCGACACCAATTATTATTCGCTCGAAGGATTGGAAGAAAACACCTGCTATGATTGGCGAATAAAGACGTGGTGTGATATCTATGCTGATTCTGCTTATACAACAGTTCACCAGTTTACCACGCACGATCCGTTGAACAATACTACTGTGGTGGAAGCTGCAATGGGCTCAGTAAGTCTGTATCCTAATCCTGCCACCGGCCAAACAGATCTTATATTCATTTCTTCGCGAAGCATTGAAGCCGATATCACAGTTTACAATCTTCTGGGCGGTATTGTTCTTCATCATACTGCCAGTGCACATGAAGGGGTAAACAATTTCAATATTGATTTGGCTCACTTCAATTCCGGCACATATACTATTGAACTCAAATCAGGCGGAGAAACAACCCGCAAAAAGCTTATAGTAAAATAAAGAAGCTTAGTTTCAAAATCCTCTGTTCAATTGAGCAGAGGATTTTTTATTTCAATTCCATCCAAGAATTTCCCATGGAATCCAGTTGCGAATGAGATGACGGAAATGGATAATCATGTAAATCACCACCGACAGTAAAATCATTCCAGCGCCTAAATAAAATCCGTAGTTGAGTTCCTTTTGCTCGTGATAAATGATGAAAGCGAGAATGATTCCATAAACAGGTTCAAGATTGAGTGAGAGATTAGCCGCAAATGCGGAAACTTCTTTCAATGCTTTCATTGAAAGATTAAATGGGATAACCGTGCAAACAATTGTGAATACAAGCAACAGCACCCAGTCATGACCATCAGGTATCAATTTCTCTGTAGGAAAAAACCAAAGATAAATGGGCATCAACAAGGTGAGCCAGATCAAGCCTGTTCCCATCTCATAAGTCGTGATGATTTCTGAATCAAACTGAGAAACAAGTTTCTTATTGAGAATGGTAAAAATGGATCCAATAAAGGCAGAGATCAATCCCAGAATAATTCCTACACGATAGAGTTCCGCAAACTGAAATATTAAGAACATACCACACAAGGCAATCAACCCGAGCAACATTTCATACCATCGAAATGATTGGCGCGTGATAACCGGTTCCAGAATAGAAGAAAAAACTGCAATCATCGGGAGGCAGCTCATTCCAATTGAGATGTTGGAATACTTGATCGATCCGTAAAAAAATAACCAGTGCACGGAAACGAGCAATCCAATAATGCCGATACGAGAGATATTTTTCCAACCGGGCCAATGAAGCTTTCCTGTAAAAAGCAAAATCAGAATCCAGCAAATTGCGGTGAGGAACATGCGATACCATACCAGCGGTCCTTCCGCAAGCTGAATGGCTTTGGCAAAAACACCTGTAAAACCCCAGAGGAAAATGGAAATGTGGAGAAGAATGAATGCTTTGCGCATTAAAGCAAAAGTAGCAGGATGCTCCAGTTTTCACATAGTCTATTTTCTCGTCTCCTTGTTAAGAACCTGAAGCGTCTTGCGGTAAAAAGCATTCGCTCGTGAGGGAGAGTCACCGATGCAAACAACGCCAAGCTTTCCGAATTGAGAAAGAGCACCGATCAAATGGAACATTACCCCCTGCATCGAAGAACCATCGTATTGGAGGCGATTGTAAATGGCAATGTCAATTAAATCAGGAGGCGTGAGCATTCTGTAGTTGTCATTCTTCACATTGTCAGAACTGAAGTAGTATCTACGCTGTCCATTTGCCGTGATGTAAATCCCCCTCTCAACGTCATATCTTCCAACAGTCAATCCCTGCAACATCAGGTTTGGATGTGTGGTGCCTCCCTTGCGCAGATTAATTTCAACAGCATAATGTTTCCAGTATCCCTGCTCCTTGACTGAAATGAAATCGATGCTGAATCGTCCAAGCACTCCGTATTTCTTTAATTCCTCCGCCACACGTAATCCACTCATTCCTATCTCGCGAGCGTATTCTTCATCTGCAGGAAAATTTGCACCGATAAAAACCTGTCCACCTTCTCCGCCAAGGACCTGGTCATGCGTTGAAATCACCTCAGCATTTCCCAATGGATCCACAAGGCATTGAGCAGAGGGTGAGCGTTTGATTTCACCGGGAATATATTCTTCCACAATGCCTCCCATCTCTCTGAATTTTCCCATGAAGATGTCATAATTAAACGCGTCAGCCACAATAGTCAGGTGATCTCTTAAATGATCGCGTACCCAGCTTTTGATGCTCCCGTTTTCCGGACATCCTTTGAAAGAAAAGATTGCATTGCCTTCGCCCGAAAATCCTTCATTCGCTTTCACCACTGCTTTCTCAAGTCTGGCATTATTGGTTTTAAGCGCAACCAAAGAATCAATGATATCATTTTCATCTTTGAGATCTTCAAATCCTTCCGGCAGATTAATCCCGCATTGCTTGAAGATTTTCCGGCTTCCGCTTTTTGATCCGTGGAAAAGCAGGTCCGGGTCGCAACCAAACAATGGAAGATTCAAACGAACAGAAAGTGTTCGTTCAAAATCTGTGGTATTGAAAGCTGTGATGTGGGACATTTCATGCTGTGGAATGCTGCCACGAATTCGCTCCATCAACCGCGGCCGCTCCAAAATCTTTTCTGAAAGTGACTTATTTGACGCATCATAGCAACTCAGCATGGTGAGTCGTTGACGCGCATGATTTCCGGTGATACCTGGCAGCAAGTGCAAATAATAGTCAACGATCACCGGTTCTATGGGAATGCTGCTCACATACACGACATGTGTCCGAGGCATTCGAAGTAGCATCAACAGCGAAAGAAGTCTTTCTTCATAGTGAACCGAGCCGCTTACGCGTGTCAAAAATTCCTGGTCAATGGTGAGAGAAGGAATAATCACAATCGTTTTCTCCGCAGACATATCGGGGAAAATCCGCTCATACTGATGTACCAATTCGCGTTGTAATTGATGAAAACGTTCGTGCTCTGACGGAGAACCCGGGGCAGGAAACGCCTCAGGCGAATCATGAATAATGCCGGGAGAAGTGTTTGGTCTGTAAACGAATGATTCCATCACAATAAATGCAGTTGCAAATTAACGAACGAAACTCGTCACTGCTATGAGAAAGATCATCCTTAACAAGAAGTTACCAAAATATTTTACCAATCGGGCTTTTCACTCGTGTAATTTATTTAATCACTTATGTAATTCTTCCATTGCGAACTTGCTTTGAAACTATATTCGTCACGAAATCAATTCATGAAACGGTCACTACTTTGGTTCATTGCCGCAGCATCCATCACCGCTGTTTTGCACTTCACTAATGATTATGCGATCACCAACCTATCACCGCTGACTCTGATCATTCTTCGATGGATCACACTCACTCCGCTATTTGTGTTTGGCATTCAGAAAAAATCTGTCACCACCTGGATTCTGATTATGCTTATTGCGGGCTTTGAATTCGGATATGATTTTAAAAACATTGCAATCAACCTGAAGATCCTCAGCGAAATTTTTCTTCTTCTTATCAAAGCCATTATTGCTCCGCTAATATTCGGAACTCTGGTGACGGGAATTGCCGGACATCCGGATTTGAAACAAGTTGGAAGAATGGGTCTGAAAGCGATCATCTATTTTGAAATCGTTACCACATTTGCTTTGATCATTGGATTAACCGCAATCAATATTTCCAAAGCGGGGGTGGGCGTTGCAATTCCGCAATCAGGTACTCTGCCCGAAATACCAAAACCACAAACCGTTCACGACCTCATCCTTCACATCTTTCCTGAAAATATTGCCAGGTCAGTTGCAGAAGGGCAAGTTCTTCAGGTGGTGGTATTCACCATTTTGTTTGCAATAGGTTTGTCTATGGTAAGCGAAGCGAAACGCCGACCGATGCTTGCATTTTGTGAAAGCCTGAGTGAAACAATGTTCAAATTCACCAACATTGTGATGTATTTCGCACCGTTTGCCGTGTTTGGTGCGGTGAGTTATACGGTTGCTGAATTTGGTACGGGCATTTTTGCCAATCTTCTGAAATTGCTGCTCACACTTTATGTAGCTCTAATCTCATTTATTGTTCTGGTATTAATTCCAGTCATGTTGTTATTCAGAATTCCGATTAAAAAATTTTTCAAAGCCGTAAGTGAACCATTCATCATTGCGTTTGGAACAGCGAGCTCGGAATCGGCGTTGCCAATTGCGATGGAGAATATGGAAGCTTTCGGAGTGCCAAGAAAGATTGTTTCGTTTGTTCTTCCAACCGGTTACAGTTTTAATCTTGATGGATCAACTTTATATCTTGCGCTTGCTTCCATTTTTGTCGCACAAGCGGGAAATATCCATATGAGTATAGGCGAGCAAATAGTCATGCTGCTGACACTCATGCTCACCAGCAAGGGGGTTGCTGGTGTACCGCGCGCATCATTGGTTATTCTTTCCGGAACAGTGGCTTCTTTTGGTCTGCCTGCTGCACCTATTCTGCTCATCCTCGGTATTGATGCATTAATGGATATGGCGCGAACTTCAGTGAATGTATTCGGAAATTGTCTTGCTTCAGCTGTGGTGGCAAGATGGGAAGGAGAGTTGGATGATAAAGCGAAGTTCGGAAAGCAAGCGATAGATGGAAACCTGCCTGGAAGAAAGTAAAGAGTTCTCCGAAGACTACGACAAATTTACAATTACATAAACAGCAAGAAAATATCGTGGCTGAAAAGTATTTTAGATGTCCATGACATTTGAAATAAGAAAATAATTTGCACCTTCAATTAGTAAAAGGTGCGGGTTATCCTCCAAAATGGGAGGGATAGTCGCACCTCCAAAAGGAAAAGGTGCGGGTATAAACAAGTTAGCATCCATTTTATGACGAGAGTGAAAGCAACATGCATACTACTTCTAATAGGATTTTTTTTCGTTCGAAATGTTTCAGGACAGATGACTTCAGACAAAGACATTTTGATTTCATTTGTTGACACAGTTAAAGATGAATACGGCTACAAAAATTTAAACGGTGACACAATTATTCCGTTAGGTAAATACTCCATTTGCTTCACGGACACCTTCAAAACTTATGCGATTGTTGCAATTCCACATAAAGGTTTTGTAGCCATTGACAGACAAGAGAACATCCTATACAATGTCTTTCCTTTTGACAATGTACCTGATTATGTTTCGGACGGACTTTTTCGCATACTCATTGACGGCAAAATTGGTTACGCTGACTCTGCGACAGGAAAAATTATTATTAAACCACAGTTTGAGTGTGCCTGGCAGTTTGAAAATGGCATAGCTAAAGTTTCAATGGACTGCAAAACACAATCGGACGGAGAGCATTCAACTTGGCTAAGTGAGAAGTGGTTTTATATTGACAAGACAGGAAAGACAGTTAAACCACCAAAGACAAGTAAATGATGGAAAGAAAAACGGCTGCTAACAGTACATTTGCAATAGGCGGGGTTTCGTGCTCCGCAGACAGTTTTGTGGTAGCCGTAAGTTCAGTTCTCCGCATCAACATTTGTGCTGAAAAGCCCGCCCATCGCAAATCTGCAAAACGTTATCTGCAATGCTTGGCGACCAGGCGAAATTGATATTGACTGCAAGAAACAAACAATGATTGGTAGAATAGGAATCGGAATAATCGTGTTGGCTTTTATTGCGTCTTGGAATCCCTATTGGTTAATGTTTGTAGTTCCCGTTTTCGAGCCGTCGTTGGCGTTTGTCACCGAAGACCGAAGCACAAGCAATTTCTGCTCAAAAAAGGCTGTGGGTGAACAAACACCAACAGCGGCAAAAAATGAAGTTCGAATGCTAATCGCTCACCTCTAAACTTTTCTCAACCGGAAAAATATTTATTGCTTTGATCCTAGCCTTGTATCGCGCAAGCAAGTAATCGATAAAATCGCCGACAATGGCTGCCGGTTTTGCCCACCCTCGATTCACCACTCTTACCGAGAGCACCTTCGTGTTGTAATCCCATTGAATGTTTAATGCTCCATACACGCTTTTTTTAATGCTCTTAATTTTTAGCCATCCCTTTGGGCGCTCCGGCTTCAGGAATTGTATGACCTCGAAATCGAACTTCTGCAATTGATTATCATTTGCGATTTCTTCACGCAAAGAACTACGCTGATTTTTATTGCAGATGACTTGAATGAGTGTTTGCATAAGGATACTGCTCAGTTCGCCTGATCAAAGTAACGAATGAATAGTAAAGTAGAATAATTGGACCGGATGGAGATACCAACAATGAAGAAATGAGAATTGTAGTATCGTGCCCGGGACTGGATTCGAACCAGCACACCTTTCGGCGCCACCCCCTCAAGATGGTGTGTCTACCAATTTCACCACCCGGGCATTTTAATTTCGGATTGAAGATCGGTTGAAGATTCTCAAATTCGAATGTCTGATTTTCCCTCCGATAGTCTCTCTAAAAAAAGACCGTTCCGATAATTTATCGGAACGGCCGCAAATGTAAATAATCTTTGTGCTATCGAACGAGCGTGAAGTTGCCTTTTAGCTCAATGGATTTTCCGGTCGCGGAAGCTACTCCTTTCAAATAATAAACATAAACGCCCACCGGTTGTTTCTCCCCTTTGAAATCTCCATCCCAGCTATCACTCGTGCTCAATGGTCCTCCGGTTACATTCACACCATTGTGTTCAAACACCAATTCACCCCAGCGGTTGTAAACTCTGAAAATATCCAATTGGGCAAGACCTAAAATAACGGGACGGAAATAATCATTCTTGCCATCATCATTGGGTGAGAAGGCTGTTGGAAATATTACAATCGGATCCAAACGAATACCTACGCTTACACTGTCGGTGTAAATGCAGCCATCCGCGGTTGTGATTGTTACATAGTACATCGTTGAATCAGTTGGGCAGGCAATTGGTGTTGCAGAAGTAGCATTATCGAGACCTGTGCCTGGTGTCCATTGATAACTTACACCTCCTGTAATTGATAAGTCAAGACAGGTTCCGAGAATGATAGAAGTGTCTTCAGTAATAATGATGTCCGGCTTTGGAATGACGCTTACAGTCATTGAGTCCGTAACAATAAGCGGACATTTTTCAGAATCTGTAGCTGATACAATGTATTCTGTAGTTGATGTTGGTGATGCAATCGGATTGGGGATATTAGGATCAGAAAGTCCAATCGTTGGTGACCACGTGTAATCAGTAGCACCACTTCCTTCCAACTGAACACTTTCTCCTTCGCAAATTGATTTATCCGGTCCTGCACTAACTGAAGGAACGGGTTTCACAAAAATTGTGATGGCATCTGAGCCTGTACAGGAGCCAATGTGAGAAGTAAGAACGTAAGTGGTAGTTCCGCCCGGAGTGGCAACAGGATTAGCAATGTTTGGATTACTCAATCCTGACGTCGGTGACCATTGAAATACCGTTCCATCTGATGAGCCGTTCAATTGAACAACTCCGCCGGGACAAATTGTTGTATCCTCTCCTGCATCCACACTCACAGAATCGAACACCGTTATCTTAACCGAATCCTGAGCATAGCACCCAAAATTATTCGACACGGTGACGGTGTAAGTTGTAGTTACATCAGGGCTTGCCACAGGGTTTGCAATGTTGTTGTTGCTTAAGTTATAATCGGGTTGCCAAACAATATTTCCAGAACCGGAGGCCATCAATTGGACAACATCCAAGGAGCAAATAATGGTATCATCAGGTACAACATTCGTCGTGGGAGATGGATAAATCACAACAGTCTCTGTAATCGTATCGACGCAACCCAAATCTGTTTGCACCACGAATTGAACCGTGTAAGTTCCTTCCGATGAATATGAGTGAGAAGGATTTTGCAGCGTTGAAGTACCTCCATCACCAAATGCCCAGTGCCAGTTATCGATTGTACCAAAGTTGGAAGTACTTTGATCGAAAAATTGAACCGGATTTCCAACACATCCATCCGGAGCTGCCATTTGACCATGCAACGTTGGGTAAATGTAGACGGTTGCTGTTGTAGTATCTCCGCAAGTGGTTCCGGGGTTTGCGATCAATGTGACTACATAAACACCTGTATCGGGAAATGTGAAGGTTGGACTGAAAAGATTTGACGTATCGTTTGTCATTCCTGAAACACCAAAATCCCAGTGATAGGTTGTCGCTCCGAAACTGTTGTTCTGGAAAGTAACTGTGTAAGATGCGCAATCATTGATCACGTTTGGTGTGGATGCAAGCACGGCAGGTGTACATTCCACTACATTGAACTGAAAGTCGCGCTTATGCTCGCCAATCAATACACCATCCCGATATTCTTCTACACAAACTCCCACAACAAAATTCCCTACTGTATTCGGTGTAACCGTTAGCAGTCCGGTAACCGGATCAATATTCATGGGAGGGCTTCCACCCATAGGATCAGTAATTGAATACGGGCTTACAAAAGTGACAAATCCGTAAGGCGGGCAAGGAGCCGGTACGGGATAAGGATTGAATGCATCACCACCGATATACGGAGCACACAACTGATACACGAGCGAATCACCATCAGGGTCTGTTGCAGAATGATCGAAAACAAAAGGTTTATTCACGCAAATCACCGTCGGAGGAAAGTTGTTATAATAAGGACTACTGTTGCAAACAGCAAGAGAAGTATCCGGAATAGTGGCAATGTAAGCTGCGCCGGTATTGGTAGGGTCAAAAATGTTTCCAACAAGCAAATTGCGGCAGCACCTCGCATAAATCAGCGAATAACCACCATCCACCGGAGGTAAAGTAACGGTAGTAATAAACACTGCTTCCTCAACACAAATACCAGGTGGAACGATTAAACACGGATCACCGGGGTTATTATCGAGTGTATCTGAACCGGGGAAGGTCACATTGACTGTAGTATACAAACCATTTTGATTGCAAATGGTGATGGTAGTCGGATTGTCATAGGAGGCCTGTCCATTAAAGCAATCACGGTAAACCTTAAGCGTAATCTGGTACTGGTCATTTCCCAAACATGTATAACTCATTTCTCCACCGACAATGTGGGACGCATACATCTTTTGTGATACCAACTCAAACACTACAATACAACTCAAAAGGAGTAGTAATTTTTTCATGGGTCGTTTTTTTTCGGGATCAAAAAATTCATCGTAATAATACAACATTTCCTTTAAGAAAATACTCTTTTCCGGTGCTCAAAGAATGGCCTCGAAGATAGTAAACGTAGGTTCCGATCTCGGAATCTTTTCCACCATGTTGGCCATCCCAACCTTTTAAAACGTCATCACTTGAGTACACTAATTGACCCCAGCGATTAAACACATTGAACACATCTGTTTGGAACAAACCAAAAACGAGTGGCTGAAAATAATCATTCAAACCATCTCCATTTGGCGTAAAGGCATTCGGAAAAACAACAAGCGGATCTTCTTCAACTGTAACCGTTACACTGTCAGAAATTTTACAGCCTTCTTCAGAAAGTGCATCAACATAATAAGTGGTAGTTGCAAGCGGTGCTGCAAGCGGATTCACGATGTGTGGATTGTTCAATGATTCTTCCGGAGTCCAGTTATATGAATTTCCTCCATAAGCATACAATTGTGCACTCGTACCCAGATAAATCAATGTATCAGAAGTCATAAGTAGTGGCGTAGGGATAATAACAAACACAACAACCGTGTCGACAATCACCAGCGGGCAACTATTGCTATCAAGACCAGATACATAATAGTCTGTTGTTACCTCGGGAAATGCAATGGGGTTTGAAGAATGAGGGTCACTTAACGAATTCGGAGGCGTCCAATCATAACTTGTTCCGCCAACGGCGTAAATCATCACGCTGTCATTTGGACATATAGATTCATCCGGTCCGCCAAAAATTTGTGGGAATGGTTTCACTCCGATATATACTTGCAACGTATCTGCGCACGAACCGGCCGATGTAATCACCGTATATAACGTCGAACTCGCCGGTGAAGCAAGCGGATTTGAAATCGTGGGATCGGACAATCCGGTTGATGGAGTCCACAGGAAATAATTTCCGCCCGAGATGCTTAATTGAATCTGATCTCCCGGACAAATCACTGTATCGCTCGGACCAATTGCTTCAATGCTGTCAAATACGCTGATCAAAATTGTATCTTCATCAAAACAGCCGGCTGCATTTTCAACGTGAAGAATGTATTGCGTGGTAACATCGGGGCTCGCCCATGGATTTGAAGTCGTGTTGTTGCTTAATCCATAAGAGGGTGACCACAAATACGTTCCTGCACCACTTCCTATTAGTTGCACTGAATCCAGATAACAGATCAATGTATCAGGTGCAGCAAAGGCCTGCGGTTGATCATACACCGTTACGTACGTTGTAACCGAATCATAGCATCCTAAAGTGTTCGTCACTTGCAGAGTGACCAAATACGTTCCTGCTGTGTCAAAAGTGAATTGAGGATTTTGTTGCAATGAAGTGCCAAGGTTAGCAAAACTCCAATGCCAGCTATTGATGGTACCATATGTGGTGCTGGTGGAATCGGTAAACTGAATTGGAAAACCAGCACAGCCGCTGGGCGCAATGATGCTTCCCGTGAATGTCGGATAAACATAAACCTGCATGGTAGCGGTATCGCCGCAAATGGTTCCGGGGTTTGCGTAAAGACTGACGGTATAAATTCCGGTATCAGTGTAAGTATAAGTTGGGCTGAAAAGAGTTGAAGTATCAGTCGTGATGCCTGGTACGCCAAAATCCCAGGTGTAGTTGGTGGCGTTTTGACTGTAATTGGGAAATGAAAATGTAAATCCGTCGCATCCATTCAGTACATCTGGTATTGCAGCAACTGCCGCAGACGAACATTCCGTGACATTGAATTGAAAATCTCTCCCATGAACAGAAAGCAATACGCCATTTCTGTATTCGCTCACACAAACACCTACTACAAATTGTCCGACAGAGTTAGGAGTAACAGTGAGCAACCCTGTTTGCGGATCAATGGACATGGGTGGTGAACCTCCCATGGGATCGCTCGCTGAATAGGGTGAGCTAAAGGTGAGGTTTCCGTAAGCATATGGAGGATATGGTTGCGGATCAAGAGAATTGGCGCCGTAATACGGAGAACACAATTCATAGACTAATGAGTCACCGTCAGGATCGGTGGCGGAGTGATCAAAAATGAATGGATAGTTTACACAAATGACCGTCGGAGGAAAATTATTGAAATAGGGACTGCTGTTACATTGAACTACAGATGAATCAGGAATGGTTGCCTGATAGGTTGCCCCCGTGTTGGATGGATCGGGAATGTTTTGCAACGTGATGTTCCGGCAACAACGCTGATAGACGATTGTATATCCGCCTGTGTTTGCCGGAAGATGAACATTGTAGGTATAAACTGCTTCTTCTACACAGATATTAGGAGGTACAACCAGGCACGGATTGTTAGCGGTATTCGGAAGAGTATCAGAGCCGGGGAAAGGAATGGGCAACACATTCACAACAGTACCACTGCTGTTGTAAATAAAAACGTTCGCAGGGTTATCATACGGTGCCTGACCATTGTAACAATCGCGATAAACTTTAAGGGTGACGAGGTAATTATCATTGCCCAGGCATTCGTAATAAATTTCGCCCCCGACAATATGAGAAGCCTTGCTTATTTCAATTTTCAGAAAAAGCAATAATAAGATTGCCGCAAAATATTTGAGTACCGTTCGAAGCATTCGTGGTGAAGCAATAAAATTAGACAAACTTTTGCATGCTAAAAATGATTTACGACCAATTTCTTCAACACCTGAAAATTACTGTCGCCAAGCTGTAAAAAGTAGATTCCATTTGCCAGTTGATGAATGTCAAGTTTCAGATCGGTCCCGGAAAAACTCCTGCTCAGAATCTCATTTCCCATCACATCCAGTACTTTCAATGAAGTGTGCCCGCTGATTTCTTTTTCCAGTCTTATATCAATTTGTGAAGAAGCAGGATTCGGAAAAATGTGAACAGATTGCCCGAACCTCGCCGATGGCTCGTCAATGCCTGTCAACTTGCTGTCGTAAAAAGTAACACCACCACGGAAATTTCCGATCAGCAAATCCGCTTTGCCATCGCCGTTAATATCACCACCACTTACTGTGGCATAGCTTCCGCCGTTTATTCCACTGTATGTTGAATCAGTTTTTGTGAAAGTGCCATCAACATTGTTGTCGATGTTTGTGTATCGGTAGATTGTTCCCCGCTGACTTCCTACTAAAAGCTGGTATCCCTGTCCGTCATTATTATCAAAAAGGTAAGGCGCACTGTAGCCGGTCACGTAACTTGGTTGTCTCACATCTACTCCACCGAAAAAAGAATTTGTTGGTGTGGAAGGAAATGATGGAGATGAAACCGTGCCGCTGTTTTGATAGTAATCTAGATTTCCATTCTGCTCACCAATGAGCAGATCCAAAAGACCATCGCGATTGACATCCACAAGTTGAGGCGTGCTGAAGGATCCTACATCAATACCAGCGTAATCAGCGCCGAAGAAAACAAAATTGGCGGGGCCTCCCGGTGGTGCGGTATTCTTGAAGAAAAGCAATGAGCCGTCTTCTTGTCCGAGAAGCATGTCAGCATCGCCGTCACCATCAAGATCACCGAATGTTGGGGGAACTGTTTTTACATTCAAAGATTTCACACCGGCAAAATCTTTTGTCACAAGTTTGAAGGCGGGATTCTGAGCGTCGCCAACATTTCTGTAATAAGAAAGCTGTCCCGAATAAAGATTGACATTGCTTTGATCAAAATAACCACGATTGCCGACGATCAAATCTTTCAATCCATCATTATCTGCATCAAAGAAAACCGGATAACACCCTTCACCGACATCGATCATATCCCCAACGAGAAACGTGTCACTTTGAAGAATAAAAGTTGCCTTGATGGCGTTACCAACATTCTTGTAATACCAGCTGCATTTGAAATTTTCTGATCCGCCGGCGGCATTCGGTGCTACAACCAAATCCCGGAGTCCATCATTATTGACATCGACCAGGAATGGCGCCGGAAAAATGAATACCGAAGCAGAAACATCATACGATGGAAACAGCGTGTCTTCCTGGTAAATGTGTGCATCCGTTGGTGTACCATTATTCGACTGGTAAACGAGATTATCCCATGAAATATCTCCTTTCAGCATTTCCAGCACGCCGTCACCTGTGTTGTCCCACGCCACTTCAGTAGAACCTGAATGACGAATCTCAGCACTGCCGTTGTCAAAGAAAGGACAGGGTTGGTCAAGCCAATCCGCACGCTGAAGCGCGGGTTCAAAAAAATCACCCCAGCAATTATCTTCTTTCTTATAAATTAAACTATCACATCCGAATCCACTTTCCTCAGACAGGTTTTCAAAATACTGAACATAACCACCTGTGGGTTGAAAAGTGAGGATGTCAACATCGCCGTCACCATTCACATCTGTAATGGCCGGAACATCGACAGCGCTCACATACAAATTAGTCGGGAGATTATCAACGGGAGCACTCAGTGTACTGTCAACAATTGTGAATTGAATTTTATTGTTCGGATCATAATAGCCGCGGTAAACACGAATGCCAACTCCTTGCGGCGGTGTAATTCTTCCTTCGCTGTAAGTGAAAATGTCTGACACACCATCGCAATTGTAATCGAGTAACAAAGCCCAATCGACTAAGGAAGGAAATCCTGCTTCATATTCCGGCGCATAAGTGAAATCAACTGTGTTCGCGGTTCCGTGTCCGAGAAAAGTAAGCACACGATTTCCTGTACGATCGAAAATGAAAAGATCCTTTATGCCATCATTATTCAAATCGACATTCGAAAACTGCGGATTATTCAACCCTCCCACCCATGGGAGAGACATGGGTACATCATCCGCTCGCATGACAACAACATTGTAGTTTGGAGCTATTTGGGCGGTTGAGGTTGTAGCAAATAATGATAAGAGGGAAATAAAGACAAGTAAATATTTTTTCAAATGCGATATTTTGAAGCCAAGTTACGAATTACCTCTTCACCACATGAATTGTTCAGCACTCAATTAACAATTTTTAGGAAACAGGAAATCGATCGCAAATTTCTTTCGGAAATAAATTCAATCAATCTTGTAGAGAGGTGACCATTTCAGAGCACTTTTCATTTCCGTTATCTTCGCGAAAAACAGATCCTCATGAGAAAGTTCATTCTCTCAATCATTCTCATTTCATCATACATCATCACGCAATCGCAATCGGTAATGACACCGGAATTGCTTTGGAAACTTGGCAGAGTTTCACCGGAAATTATTTCGCCGGACGGAAATCTTATATATCGCGTCACCTATTACAACATGGATTCAAACAAAGGTGAAAGCAATCTTTATTCAATTCCTCTTCAGGGAGGAACTGAAAAACAAATCACGAAGACACAGGGAACTGAGTCAAACGTGGTGGTATCACCCAATGGGAAAATGGGATTTCTTTACAAAGGACAATACTGGGAAGCAAACTGGGATGGCAGCAATGCAAAACAAATCACTAAAGCTGACGGGGACATATCGATTTGGAAATTTTCTCCGGATGGACGTTATGTGCTTTACACAAAGGATGTAAAAGTTGGAACGACATGGAACGATCGTTATCCTGATCTCACAAGAGCAAATGCTCATGAAGCGGATGACTTAATGTACCGCCACTGGGATTCATGGGAAGATGGTTACTACAGTCATGTCTTTGTCGCCTCTTATTACAATGGAACACTCACGGATGAAAAAGATGTCATGCCGGGTGAGCCTTATGATAGTCCTCAGCAACCTGATGGCGGGCCAGAAGATGTTGTGTGGACCGGCAATGGCGAGAGTGTGATTTACGTCTGCAAAAAACTTTCAGGGAAAAAATATGCTGTCAGCACCAACACCGATCTTTATTATTACAACATCTCTTCCGGCAAAACACAAAATCTAACCACTGAACTCAAAGGTTATGATACACAGCCCGCCGTTTCACCAAAAGGAATCAATATTGCCTGGCTGAGCATGGCACGCGACGGATATGAAGCAGATAAAAACAGTCTTTATGTCGGCGATCCTTTTTCAGGAAAGTTGTGGAACATCACAAAGGACTGGAATGAAACAATCGAATCATTTCGCTGGAGCAATGATGGTCAAAAGATTTTTTTCATCGCACCAAAAAACGGCACCACTCAGTTATTTGAAATTTCATTGCAGGATAATCTCACTGCTGTTTCTTCAAAAGACATCAAACAAATCACAGAAGGAGCATTCGACATAAGTTCCATTGTGGCACAATCCGGAAATGAAATCATCGCAACCAAAATGGACATGAATCATGCGACTGAAGTTGTTCGCATCGATCTCTCATCCCGCGCGATTTCTCCGGTTACTTCAGTCAATGCCATTGCGTATTCAAATATCAAAATGAGTCGCATCGATCCGGTGTGGGTAAAAACTACAGACAATAAACAAATGCTTACATGGGTGATCTATCCTCCGGATTTTGATGAGACAAAAAAATATCCTGCACTGCTCTATTGCCAGGGCGGGCCACAGGGAGCACTCTCACAGTTTTATTCTTTCAGGTGGAATTTTCAGTTGATGGCGGCAAACGGTTACATCGTGATTGCCCCATGTCGCAGAGGTGTTTCAGGTTTCGGTCATGATTGGGAAGAAGAGATCAGCACCGATTGGGGTGGACAAGCGATCCGCGACTATTTGAGCGCAACAGATTCTATTTAGAAGTGGAATGTGATTGACAAGAGCCGGATCGGGTGCGTGGGAGCAAGTTATGGCGGCTATTCTGCGTACATGCTTGCAAGCGTACACAACGGAAGATTCAAAACTTTCATTGCTCATTGCGGTACGTTTGATTTAAAAACATGGTACAATACAACCGAGGAATTGTGGTTTGCCAATTTCGATTTAGGCGGACCCTGGTGGCAAAATCCGCAACCCAAGAGTTACAAGGAATCAGATCCCATCAATTTCGTTGACAAATGGAATACGCCTATGATGATCATCGAGGGAGAAAAAGATTACCGCATTCCTTATACGCAAGGCATGGAAGCATTTCAGATTCTCCAGTTGAAAGGAATCAAATCACGCTATCTTGACTTTCCTGACGAAGGGCATTGGGTTTTGAAGCCACAGGATAGCATGCTCTGGCAACGTGAGTTTTTCAGATGGCTGAGTGAAACGCTTTGATGCACGCTGTTCATTCGTTCCTTCATTTTTATGTTACTTGGCAGATGAAATGAAAAAATGTTTGCAAACATTTTTCCTCTCAATTTTTTTGTCGCTCGCAGGCATCGCTATTTCATTTGCGCAACCTTCTGCAAATTTTACTATTAATTATCCAACTCCTGATTGTGCACCTGCCACCATTTCATTTACGAATACGTCAACAGGCATTGCTCCCCTCACCTACAACTGGGTATTCATCAACAGTCAGAATTCTGATACCGCAACAAATCCAACTTTTACTTTCGATAGCTGCGGAAATTTTTCTGTCACGCTACAGGTGACAGATTCTAACGGACTAACCAATTCTATCACCCAAACAGTGTCCGTTTATTGCGTGCCTTTTGCAAAAATTGTGACTATTCAATCTACATCATGCGACACCTCATTTGTTCATTTTAATGATGCCGGCACGGGAATGCCGACAACACGCAAGTGGCGCTTCGGTGATCCTGCTTCAGGCTCAAATGATTCTTCTGCACTGAAGAGTCCGTTTCATCATTATTCTTCACCGGGCGACTACATTGTTACGCTTAAAGTTTTTACATCAACCGGATGTTCAGATTCTACATCGGATACGTTGCATGTTCCTGCTACTCCACAAGCAGCCTTCACGATGAATGATTCGATCGTATGTTTAAGTGACACGGTGAAATTTTCTGATGCTTCCGTTTCCGCAGATTCTATTTCAAAATGGGTTTACAATTTTGGTGATCCGGGAAGTGGCAACAGCAATATCGATTCATCACAAAACGCTAAGCATGTTTTTTCTTCATCAGGTGAATTTACTGTTACACTGACTGTGACCACCACTTTCGGTTGTGAAAAGAGCACGACACATAGCGTGAAAGTGAATCCACTACCAATCGCTGATGCCGGATCTGATCAATCAATTTGTGCAGGAGATTCAGCACAATTAAATGCAACGGGAGGAATTAGTTTTTTGTGGCACCCCGGGTCATCGCTCTCCGATTCTGTTGCATCAAATCCTTCTGCATTTCCTCTTTCTACTCAGAAATATTTTGTGACCGTGACCGATACTAATGGATGTTCCGCTGTTGATTCAGTGACAGTCAATGTTCATTCAGTGAATGCAAATACAGGAAATGACACTGCGATTTGCTTTGGCTCTTCTGCTACACTTCATGCATCAGGCGGAATTTCTTATTCATGGCAACCTTCTTCATCATTAAGCGACAGCACAAGTGCAACACCAATTGCCTCGCCAACTCAAACCACCACGTACACCGTCACGATAACTGACAATTCAGGATGTTCAGGAAAAGATTCGGTCACTGTTTCTGTTCACGCACCAATTATAATTTCATTCGTAAATCTTGATTCGTTTTACTGCGCCAATCATGAAGCAGTGAATTTGGAAGCAACGCCCTCAGGAGGAATTTTTTCAGGAGACGGTGTATCAGGAAACCAATTTCTCCTATCATCACTACAGCCAGATAGCTCCTACGCGATTTTTTATTTCTACTCCGATTCCATCGGTTGCAATGCGACAGATACAGCAGAAGTTTTTATTCGCTCGTTGCCGAATGTTGATGTCACTGCGGATGTGAGTCAGGTGTGTAAGAATGGAAATCCGGTTTCATTTCAACTAAATCCGACAGGTGGCCTTCTTAGCGGAGATGGAATTTCAGGAGAAGTTTTTAATCCATTACTGGTAGATTCACCAGGCGACTACAAGATTTTTTACACGAAAACAGATTCTTTCGGATGCAGTAATACTGACGGTACCACCATCACTGTTTTGTCATTGCCGCAAATCACACTGAGCCATGACACGACCATTTGCGAAAATGATTCTGTCCAATTGACTGCAAGTGGCGGTATTCATTATTTATGGACACCCTCGACAGGTTTATCGAATGATACCATTCCGAACCCGATTGCATTTCCCGCTTCAACAACAAAATATTTTGTCACAGTAACTGATGCCAACGGATGTTCGGCTACCGATTCTGTTTTGATTTCCATTTTCTCACTCGTTTCTATCGATGCGGGCCATGATACTTCAATTTGCATTGGAGAAAGTACAACACTCAATGCCTCAGGCGGCGCAGAATATTTATGGTCACCTTCAATCGGATTGAGTGATTCAGCGATTGCAAATCCAAGCGCGTCTCCACTTGTCACTACCACCTACACGGTGACTGTTTTTGCCGGAAGCTGTTCTGGAAAAGATTCTGTAACGATCACTGTGAATCCCTTACCAATCGTTGAGGCAGGTCACGATACGTTTGTTTGCAAAGGAACTTCAGCACAACTCAATGCAAGTGGCGCAGTGAATTATTCATGGACGCCAACAGCATCATTGAATGATCCGCTCATTCAAAACCCTCTTGCGACGCCGGATGAGTCGACAAAATATTTTGTATCAGGAACGGATTTGAATGGATGTAAGAACGTCGATTCTGTACTGATTGTAGTAAAAAATCTTCCAACAGTCACTGCGAGTGAAGACACTTCTATTTGTCTGGGAGAAACGGTTCAACTCAGTGCAACAGGAACCGTAAGTTATTTGTGGCACCCGAATAATTCGCTGAGTGATTCAACCGTTTCCAATCCGGTTGCATCTCCGGTTTCAACGACAGAATATGTCGTGACAGGTTCTGATGTTTTTGGTTGCTCTGATCATGACACCGTAATCGTGCAAGTCAACTACAGTGGTAATTTCATTTCCGCCATTGATACATCGACCTGCTTCGGAAGTCCGATCACACTTTCTGCAACAGGAGCAGAAAGTTATTCATGGTCGCCGGGAATTTTCTTGAATGATTCCACGATTGCCAATCCCACTGCTACGCTCATCACGACAACAACATTTATTCTCACAGCCGTCTCACAAGGATGTGGTGGCAAAGACACGATCACTGTGTTTGTAAATCCTTTGCCCGTGATTACTGCTTCTGATGATACTACGATTTGTTCAGGTAGTTCGATCCAACTTCATGTTACGGGTGGAATTACATATCAATGGTCACCGGATAGTTCATTGATCAATCCTGAATCACCAAATCCAACTGCTACGCCACAAACGACGACAACCTATTCCGTTACAGGAACAGACGCCAACGGATGCTCAACCGTTGACGAAGTAACTGTTCATGTAAATCCATCACCGAACATCACCATCCAATCCGATACTTCCATTTGTATGGGCGATACCATCCTGATGATTGCATCAGGAGCATTGAACTATGAATGGCAACCAACAACAGGTTTGAGCTCGCCGAATACTGCATCTACTCTGGCATTTCCTCAGGCAACAACAACTTATTCTGTCACCGGAACAGATGTAAATAGCTGTAGCAATTCTGCAACAACAACAATTATCGTTCACGCGTTGCCGAATGTGGATGCAGGAAATGATCAACAGGTTTGTGCAAATGTTCCGGTTCAGCTTTCTGCTTCAGGAGGAGTTTCTTATTCGTGGCTTCCACTTCAGGGATTGAACAACGCGAACATCAGCAATCCTCTTGCTACCATTAATGTAACTACGACGTACACCGTTACTGCGGCGAATGAATTTTCATGCATCAATAAAGATTCGGTTACGCTTACTGTTGTTCCACCATTGAATGCAACTGCATCAAATGATACCGTGATTTGCCTGGGGTCTTCGGTACAGCTTTTCGCAACCGGAGGAACAACTTATCAGTGGAGTCCAACGAATGGACTGAATGAATCCGACATTCCGAATCCAATTGCGTCACCCGCTTCGTCGACAACTTACACGTTGCATGTGAGTGATGGCATTTGCTACACGGACACATTTGAGATCACGGTACTTGTGCAAAATCTTCCTGCGGTGAATGCCGGCCCTGATGCTATAATTGTGAGTGGTGCACCCTATCAAATGATTGTCGCCGCTTCAGGCGGAATTTATCAGTGGTTGCCTGAAACTGGATTGAGCTGCACCAATTGCTTGAGCCCGACAGCATCACCAACGCAAACCACTACGTACACACTCACGGTGACTGATTCACTCGGATGTTCTGCAAGTGATGAAGTAACACTTTCTGTGAATTGCGGTGAGGACGTCATTTACATTCCGAATGCATTTACACCAAATGACAATGGACACAATGATGTGTTGTACATACGATCACTCGGCGCGATTGACCTGAATTATTTCAGAATCTATGATCGATGGGGAAAAATGATTTTTGAAACGCATGATCTGAGTGAAGGATGGGATGGCAAATACAATGGCAAACCGATGATGCCGGGAGTTTACTTATACGAATGGGAAGCGCAGTGCAGCGGAGGCGATGTTTTTCGAAAGGAAGGAAATGTAACCCTGCTTAGATAGAGTTGAAAGTTGAAAATGGAGAATTGAAAATGATGAATAACCCAATATCCAATGACCAATATCCAATGACCGCTCTTAAAAAATTATCTCTTGTTCTATTCCTCCTGCAAACGCTCGCCACAGCAGCTCAGGATGCGCACTTCTCTCAGTTTTATGAAGCGCCATTGCTGCTGAATCCAGCGCGTGCCGGTTTGGTGAATGGAACATTTCAGTTGACGGGAATTTATAGAAGTCAGTGGAAGGAAATCACCATTCCGTTCAAAACACTTTCAGGAACGGCGAACGTGAGTGTGCCTGCAGGAAAAAACAAAAACAACATCATCGGAATCGCGATCACTGACTTTGCTGACAAATCCGGCGATGCCACGTACACAGTGAACAATATCGGCGCAGCGCTCGGCTATCACAAAAATTTCGGAGAAAATTTCAATCGCTATCTGGGCGGTGGTTTGATGTTTGGCTACGCTTCCACTTCGTACGATCCTTCCAGGCTCACCTTCGATGAAGACTTCAATAACGGAACCAACACGGAGATCATCGGCTCCACGAAATCGAATTACTTCGATCTCTCGGCCGGCGTGGAATACAATTTTCTCAATGACAGCGAGCATTTGAACATCGGTCTTGCCTGCTATCATTTTTTGCAGCCGACAGTTTCTTATTCCAACAATGCCGAATCGGTGATCTACAGAAAGTGGGTAGCGAGTGCCGGCTACTCGCGGCCGCTGAATAAAATGTTTGACATCCTGCCTCGCGCTGCTGTTTTCATCCAGGGTCCTTCGAAAGAAATCATTTTTGGTTCCGATGTGAAAGTGAAACTGACGCGAAATGCAGTTACCAATTATTCTGTATATGCCGGCGCTTACTATCGCGTAGGTGATGCGTTGATTCCGAAGTTCAGGGTGGACATGGGTGATCTCTCCTTCTCATTGAGTTACGATTTCACCGTTTCAAAACTGGCCAAAGCGAATCAGTCTTCCGGTGGACCCGAGCTCACGCTGATTTATGTTGGAAGAGTGAAAGGGGTCTCTGCAGGAAGAATTTATAACCCGAGATTCTAAAACCTAAACCAAATAAATTTCCGCTTCTTCTTTTCCGGTGTTGACTTCGCTGTTGAATAAGTCGGAATATTTTCCGGTCGAAGAATCGGCTTCATCGCAAATTCCGGTAAGCCATGGGAAGAGAGCAGGAAGTTTTTTTCCGGATGCGATGCAAACTGCAAATGCCGCTCGATGTCGTAATAAAATTTTCCGATGCCTTCCAGTTCATAGGCGCCTTTATCGTGAAGAGAGTTTTTGATTTCGTCCAGGAGCTTTTTCAACTCTTCGATCGCCTGCTCGTGTGTGATGCGATTCAATTCAGCGAATGAATTCGTTAACATGCGATCATCTTTTGCGGTCGCTGGTTCGAATGAAAATTTTTTATGCGGCGGTCGAAACGAATGTTCTACCGGGTGAATCGTAGCCGAAACTTCTTCCGTGTGCAAAATGCCAAAGCCCGGTATCACCACCAATTCATAATGCTGCAACAGCTTACCAATGCATTCAGAAATCTTCATCGCAGCAAAAGTAATTCTTGCATTGAACTAACATTACCGTACTGTTAATTTCAATACCTTAGCCGCTTCACCATCAGAACCACGTTGAACACCCGATGACGCAGCGTTACCTCGTATTAGTATCGTTCCTATTTTTTTTCTCCTCACTCGTAAAAGCTCAGTCAATCGCCTTCTCGGAATTGAATTTTAATTCTGATTCCACCACCACTTCCGGGGACTGGGTGGAGCTGTACAACTATGGTAGCACGTCACTTGACATCAGTGGCTGGTATCTCAAAGACGATGATGACTTGCACCTTTTTCAATTGCCTTCCAATACTGTTCTGCAAGCCGGCGCGCGATTGGTGCTTATCAATGACTCAACGAAATTTTCGCAGGAATATCCTTTTGTCAACAATTATCTCGGCACGTTCACATTCAAATTCGGAAATGACGGCGATCAGGTGCGATTGTTCGACAACAACGGATCGATCAAACTTTTCATGCAATATGCGGATTCCACTCCATGGTACAATGCGGCAGACGGCACAGGAAGAACACTGGAAAATTCAAATCCTTCAGGTGATCCAAATGACCCTGTGAATTGGTTTGTGGGATGCATGCATGGCTCACCCGGCGTAGCATATAGTACGTGCGATGATCCGGTTGTGTTTGGCGAAATCAATTACAACTGTGATACGCTGCTTGATGCCGGCGATTGGTGCGAGCTCTGGAATCGTTCCACCGGTAACATCAATCTCAATGGATGGAGTTTCAAAGACAGCAAGGACAGCAATATTTTTTTCTTCCCCAACAACATCAACCTCGCTCCCGATGCGCGATTGGTGTTGGTGCATGACACCGCTAAATTTTTTGACCGTCATCCGAACGTAATGAATTGGGCGGGTCCGTTCAATTTCAATTTGAGTGATGGTGGCGAATTGATTCGCTTATTTGATTTCAGCGGCAAGCTGAAATTCTCCGTCGTGTATAATGATCATGGCGATTGGCCTTCCGGCGCTGATGGAGATGGATACACACTGGAGCTTCTTGATCCGTTGCAGAACATGACTACCGGTGCCGATTGGTTTCCCGGTTGTCTCGAAGGTTCACCCGGTGTTGCTTATAATCCTAATTGCAATGTTGGGATCGCTGATGTGGAGATTAAATCATTGAACATCGCAAATTCCTTAACGGATAATTCAATTCGTGTAGAAATTCCGGGCAATGAATTCAGTGAATCATGTGAACTGGCCGTCTTCGACTCATTCGGAAGAAAAATCGAAGAAAGCTTCCCCAATAAAAACCCTTTCGTTGTCGATATATCAAATTTTGCTGCGGGCATGTACATCGTGGCGATCAGCAATCATTCGTCTTTGTTCACCGGAAAATTTATGGTGAAATGAAGAGATGCCTTGTTCAATTATCCGCGGTCATTCTTGTTGCGGCCATTTTTTTTGGATGCAAGAAAGGCCCTGGCGAAGGAGGAACATCGGTCATCAAAGGAAAAATTTACGTGATGAACTACAATGGTTCCGGACAATTAACTTCACAATATTACGGTCAGGAAGAGCGTGTGTACATCATTTACGGCGATGCGGATTTTTATGGCAACGATACTCGTACGAGTTACGACGGCACATACGAATTCGATTTCCTGAGGAAAGGATCGTACACCGTGTTTGCCTATTCCGATTGCGACACCTGTGCTTCCGGCAGCGAGGCTGTGAAGATCACAACTGAGATCACAGACAATCATTCCACGGTCACACTCCCGGATTTAGTCGTAAAAAGATGAAACGGATGAAAGCGATAGAAATCAAATTCATTGTTCTTGCTTTTTTCATACTGACCTGTTCAACTGCATACGCGCAGAACAAAGCAGGGATTAAATCGGTAAAAGAAATTTCAGTAGAGACCAAAGACAAAGAAGTCACCAGGTCGTTTCAATCGTTTGACAAAAACGGAAACGTGATCGAAGAAATTGAATACGATGATGATGGCAGAATTAAGGATCACACGAAGTACGAATACAATGCCGATCACCTGAAGATAAAAGAAACTCATTTGACTCCTGACAGCAAAACCGAGGAAGTCACCATGTACGAATACGACGCAAAAGGCAACCGCATTTCAAAAACAGTAATGGACGGAAATGGGAAGATAAAGTCGAAAAAGAAATATGTTTACGAGTACTACTGAACAAACAATATTTCGCGGAGAACTGAAATCAGAGCTCAGAGGCTTTGAACATATTTCATTGCATGAGATGGAAGAAAGCCATCTGATGAGCCGCTTCGATCATAAATATATTTTCCATGCTTCGAGGCTGACGGAATTTCTGCGCCGCCTTCAATCGTGGTACAAAATTCTTTCTGTGCATCACCAGGTGATGTCGCACTATGAGAACCTGTATTTCGATACGCCTGATCTGAAATCCTATCTTGATCATCATAACGACCGTGCATCCCGCTACAAAATTCGTTTTCGACGGTACAGCGACTCCGGTGATTGCTATTTCGAGATCAAGAAAAAAGACAACCGGGGTTATACAAAGAAGGAAAGATTGCCTGCAAAAGAAATTCAGCGTGATCTTGCAGAAGAACAATTGGAATTTGTAAAAAAAACGTTGAACGCTTCATCTGGAATACTGCAACCAAGTCTGAGCAATTCATTTAACCGAATGACATTGGTGAACACGCTTAACCGCGAACGTGTCACCATCGATCTTGCCGTTCATTTCAAAAACAATTCAATTGAAAGCAAACTCGATAACGTTGCCGTCGCGGAAGTAAAACAGGAGCATCATCTTTATGATTCTGCCTTCAAACAACTGATGCAGCATGAAAGAATTTTTCCGGTAAGCTTCAGCAAATATTGCATCGGCACACTCCTCACTCACCCGGGAATTAAATACAATCGCTTTAAACCGAAACTCACTATCATAAACAAATTGTGTAATGACGTTGCCTGACTTTTTGCTTTTACAATCCTTTCAACCGCCGGTGCTCTTCAGCGCACCGCAGTTTATTGATTTCTTCATTCGCTTTGTTTTCAATTTTGTCGTCGCTTACGTAATCATTCGCTGGCTTTATTATCCGGTTCATAAGAACAAAGATTACTTCTTCACCTATTTCCTTTTCAACATCATCATTTTCGTGCTGTGTTACATGATGAAGAATTCACAACTCGAAATTGGTGTCGCTTTCGGATTATTTGCGGTGTTCTCGATTCTTCGCTACCGCACATTGAATGTCTCCGTGATGGACATGGCGTATCTGTTCCTGGTGATCAGCATTGGCGTGATCAATTCACTGAGTAATGATCAGGTGAGCATCACGGAAATGATTTTTGCAAACATCCTGGTAGTCGTGGTCATTTTTGTGATGGAAAAAGTCTGGCTGGTCAGGCATGCTTCAACAAAAATTGTGGTGTATGAAAAAATCGAAAACATCCGCCCGGAAAATCATGACAAGCTGATCGCTGATCTTAAGGAGCGCACAGGACTCGATATTCACCGAGTGGAAATCGGTCGCATCGATTTCATGAGAGATGTGGCGAGAATCAGAATTTTTTATTTCGAATGAACATCGCGTGAGGTATTTCCTGTTCCCTCTCCTATCGTTGATTTTCCTTTCAGAAAAATCTTTTTCCCAGACCACCGATTTCCAAACATGGAACAGCGCTACTATTGAAAAATCTTTTGGAAAAAAATGGGTTGCCGGCATGCAGGAAGAAGTCCGGTTGAAAGACAACTCCACAAGACTGCGCACCAGCTACACAGATGTTGGGGTGAAATATCACGTCACAAAAAGCTTTGACATTCTTGGTGCCTATCGTTTCATCGTCAAGCCTGATGAAATCTCGCAGCGACTTTATGCTGATATCTCCTACGAATGGAAGAAAGATAAATGGTCTGTTGAACCACGCATTCGGTTACAGCATGAATTTATCATGAACGATGTTGACGAGAATTACCTTCGTCCTCAACTAACCATGCGATATAAAATTTCAAAAAAGTGGGAGCCCTTCATCGAGGAAGAATTATTCTACCACGCTCTCTATTATAAAGGAAGTGAGTTCGATGAATCACGCACGAGCGCCGGCACACGATACAAATTCAACAAGGATCATTCTTTGAAAATATTTTACCTCTACGAGTACCAGTTCAACGTGAATGATCCGCTCTCCGCGAACGTGATGGGAATCTCTTATGAATTCGACTGGTAAAACGCGCGTATGAGGTCTCCCCTCAGGGCGCCAGAGGGCAGCTAAGCCTACCAACCCGAGGCAAGAACATCGGCAATGTGCATCGTCTTGATTGATGCGCCATGTTTCCTTATGTAACCATCGACGTGCATCAGGCATGAAAGATCCGTAGAGATGATATAATCAGAACCTGTTGACAATGCATTCTCCATTTTTTGATCGGCCATGGCAGCGGAGATATCATCGAATTTCACTGCGAATGTTCCGCCGAAACCGCAACAGGTTTCGCAGTCTTTCATTTCACGCAATTCAAGTCCTTTCACTTTCGAAAGCAGGGTGCGGGGCGCTTCTTTGATTTTGCATTCACGCAGAGCACCGCATGCATCGTGATAAGTAGCCACTGCTTCCAGTTTTGCATCGAAGTCAGTGAAGTGAAGAACGTTCACTAAAAATTCCGTAAGCTCAAATGTGTTTCGTTGTAATTGCTTGCATTCATTGTGCAGTGCTGAATTGTCGAAGAGATCAGAATAAAAATTGCGGACGAATCCGACACAGCTTCCGCTTGGCGCCACCACGTATTCCGCATCAGAAAAATCCCGGATAAATTTTTCGCACACCGATCGCGACTGATCCCAGAATCCTGCATTGAATGATGGCTGACCGCAACAGGTTTGAGAAGTATTGTAAGTCACTTCACAGCCGGCCTTGCGCAGCAACTTTACCATGTTGAATCCGGTTTCAGGATAAACCTGGTCAACGAAACAGGGAATGAACAAGCTTACTTTCAAGCGTTCAAAATTTCGCGCTAAAGTATATCAGGAAATGCTTCGTGACGTGATCTGGTGTCCGAATTATCAACTTGTAATCAATGTTTCAGCCTGAGATGTAACCGTGACGGGTTTAAGTGCGTTTTCCTTTCTCACCTTCCATAACATGAATAAACCAATAACAAAGAATACCAGGAGGAAAAGAACAGAATTCCGCATGTTACCGGTGAATTCAGTAATGAGTCCGTACACAAGTGTCCCAAAAACGGTAGCAATCTTTTCTGTTGCATCATAGAAACTGAAAAAGGATGCTGTGTCTTTCGTGGGTGGGATGAGTTTGCTGTAAGTCGACCTTGAGATGGACTGAATTCCCCCCATCACCATTCCTACGGCAAACGCAATAGCGTAAAACTGCATTTCTGTTTTCAGAATGTAAGCGAAGAAGCAGACACCAATCCAAATCACGATGGCAATGGAAAGACTGATGACGTTTCCGAATTTTTTGGATAATCGTGAGAAAATTATGGCACCAATGATCGCCACAAGCTGAATGATCAGAACACACACAATCAGCTTTGAAGACCCGTCGGGATCATTTTTGAAAATCACTTCACTTCCGAAAATGGAAGCGAGGTACATTACGGTTTGTACGGCGCTGTTGTAGAAGAAAAATGCAAATAGAAAATTTCGCAGTGAACGATAGTTTCGGAGTTCATTCCATACTTTTTTGAGTTCAGCATAACCACCAAAAATAAAACTCGCAGTGAGCTTTGAGTTTCCATTGTGATTTTTAACAGGAGCATCATACTTAAATCTTCCAAGAGCACTGAAAGGAATTTGAGCGAATAGCGCCCACCAAATCCCAACCGTGATAAATGAAATGCGCGCAGCCTCTAACTTTGCTTCATCAGGATTCGGATTGTTTATACCAAACCACTCCGGTTTTTGTACCATCACTAAATTAACGAGGAGAAGAATCACACTTCCAATGTAACCGAGCGAAAATCCTTTTGCACTTACCCGATCCTGATCGCTTTCGTCCACAATTTCTTTAAGAAATGCATTGTAGTAAACAATACTTGACGCAAAACCGACACTGGCAAGTACAAAAAGGATGATTCCCCAATTGATATTTTCACCCGTGAACCAATACAACGCAATGCAACTTGCTGCGCCGAGGTAGCAGAAGAATTTCATGAAACTAAGCTTCGCACTCTTGAAATCAGCGATGGGCGCAAGTAATGGTGAAATAAGGGCCACCAGAAGAAAGGAAAATGAAAGGGCATACGAATACAATGCATCATTATCGTAATCGCGGCCAATAAAATGGACAATACCATTGTTTACCGCATTCGTTGCGCCCGTGTAATAGATCGGAAATACAGCGGTGGCAATCGTGAGTGAATAGACACTGTTCGCCCAGTCATACATCGCCCAGCTATTGATCAGTTTTTTGTCGTTGCGGAAGAGAACCTGGCTCATGAAATGAAATCTCGCGGGCACAATATCGGAGAAATCGGGTGACAGCCGTTATGAAAATGTCAAAATGTTATGATCAGAAAGTTAATACGGCCTACTTCATTTTTTCGGCTTGTATAAACTTTTCTCCTTATCAAAGTCTACCGGATCGGGAAATGGCGGTTGTTGTTGTGTTGACGTGAATACATTTTCTATATAATGCCACTTGCCGTTCTCCCATTTGAATCCTTCATAGGTGCCATCGGGAACATAAGTAGCATGATTATCTTTTGTTGAAGAGCTTTCCGGCTGCAGATGATCGGTCACGATCATTTGCAGCTCCTCATCATAATTGAGCGAGACCCTTGCGTCTTCTTTGAACTCGACGATGAACCGTTTGAATTTATTCCCCGGATCATATTGCCCGAAATCAAACATCGAAGCTCCGAACACGGGTTGCTTCTTGCTGTTAAAAGAAAGGACTTCAATCAGCTTCTTGGTGCTGCGTTGATCATTTCCATCCCAGCCTAAAAGAAAATAATAAGGCTTACCCTGTGAATTTTTTTCTTCAATCATACGATAGTATAAAGCGCCAAACCATTTCTCATTACTCACTGCTGAGTCTTCCGGATTTTGCATGAAAGGTGAATTGTCGAAAAGCGGGTAGAGCTTTAGTCCTTTCGGATCGTTCATTTGTATCGTTCCGTAATACCGGAACGTTGAATCATCGAAGCGAAGCGCCCACGTGAAAATGCGGAATGAATTATCCGTGGGTTGAAGAATGGAAATACGACTAGTGAGTGAATCGAACGGGTAATAAAATGAATGATCGACCTTGAGAGCTCGCACCAGTGTTTTGATAAATTGAAAACAGTAGGATTGTCTGGTCATATCATTCCCTGCATCAATCACGGAATCACTCAGCACTTTTAGTGAATCCTGGTAAAGATTTAACTGACGCAAACTTCCTTCAGGAATAAGTTGCTGAGCCCGGGAGGATGAAGAACAAAATTGAATGAGAAGGAAAAGAAAAATGAAAGCGCGCTTCAACGGTGATCTCCTGTTTATGATTTTACAAACGTACGAAAGGAGAAAATATTGAAATGTTCCAAATCAGAAATGAAACCAACAAAACAAAAAACGGCGAATCAATTTGATTCGCCGTTGCATTTTCATTTTTGATTCGATTATGATCCGCCAACTTTTCGCGGCATGCGCTTTTTCTCCGGAGCTGCAGTCGTAGAGGAATGTTTTCTCCCTGCTTTCTTGTCGCCAACTTTTGCATCGGCTCCTTTCGGTCCACCCTTCTTTCCACCACGGCGTGTCCGCTTCTTCGAAGTCGGTTCTGCTGCCGCAGCGGCCGTTTCTCCTCCACCATTCAGCAAGCTGAAATCAACGAGTTCGATCAGAGCCATGTCAGCATTATCACCAGGGCGATTTCCAATCTTAATCACGCGCGTGTACCCACCGGGTCTACCCGCAATTTTTTCCGCCACTTCACCGAATAATACATCAATCGCATTCTTCTGTCTCAGTTGACTGAAAACAATTCTGCGATTGTGTGTTGAATCACTCTTCGCGCGAGTCAACAATGGTTCAATATAACGGCGCAGCGCCTTTGCTTTTGCTGTGGTGGTCTTGATGTGCTTTTTCTCAATCAATGCAACAGCGAGATTGCTCAGCAACGCTTTTCGATGCTGGGTATCTCTGCCGAGGTGATTGATTTTATTACGATGTCTCATGATTAAATACTAGTGACGTTTTTCTTCAGTTCGAATCATTCATCCAATCCGTATTTCGAAAGATCCATTCCGAAATGAAGTCCTTTCTCCTGGATCAATGCCTCAATTTCCATCAGCGATTTACGCCCGAAGTTGCGGAACTTGAGCAACTCATTCGTGTCATACTTCACGAGTTCAGCGAGCGAACCGATCTTAGCTGCTTTCAAACAGTTGTAAGCACGAACAGAAAGGTCGAGATCTTCCAGCGGAGTCTTCAACAATTTGCGCATCTGCAGAATGTGTTCGTCCACCATCTCCTCCTCTTTCTTCTCCTTGCTTTCGAAGGTGATATTCTCGTCGCTGATGAGCATCAGGTGCTGAATCAAAATTTTTGCAGCGCCTTTGATTGCCTCTTCGGGATGAATGGTACCATCGGTCTTGATTTCAACGATGAGCTTTTCATAGTCGGTGCGCTGTTCAACACGTGTGTTCTCTACTGAGTAGCGAACATTTTTGATCGGTGTGTAAATAGCATCCATCGCAATGGTTCCGATCGGTGCTTCCTTCGATTCATTTTCTTCTGCAGGAACATAGCCGCGTCCTTTGGAAACCATGATCTCAAGATCGAGTTTCACGCTTCGCTCCATGCGGCAGATCACCAATTCCGGATTCATAATGCGGAAATTGGAAGTCGCCTTCTCAATATCTCCTGCAACAAATTCATCTTTATTCTTGATAGAGATCACAATCTTCTCCTGCTGCAAGTCTTCTTCCGTTGACTTCTTGAAACGAATTTGCTTCAGGTTCAGAACAAGCTCCGTCACATCTTCAATCACTCCCTTGATAGTAGAAAATTCATGTTCCACACCGCTGATGCGGATGGAGGTAATTGCATATCCTTCGAGTGAAGAGAGCAACACTCTGCGGATCGCGTTGCCGATGGTCACACCGAATCCGGGTTCCAAAGGCTTAAATTCAAACAGTCCTTCAAAGTCCGTTGCTTTTTGAAGAACGATTTTATCAGGTTTTTGAAATGTTAGCAGTGACATTTATTTATCTGGGATTTTAGATTTTCAATTTGGTTTTTACTTCGAGTACAATTCAACAATCAATTGCTCGTGAACGTTCTCGGGAATCTGATCGCGCTCCGGCATCGCTAAAAATGTTCCTTCACCTTTGTCGCTATTCCATTCCAGCCAGGCAAATTTCGTTTCACGATTGGCGAGTGAATTCAGGATGGAAGGATGTTCTTTCGTTTTTCCTTTCAATCCAACTATGTCACCCGGGCGCAGAATGTGAGATGGAATATTCGAAACTTTTCCATTTACGGTGATATGCTTGTGCGAAACAAGCTGACGTGCTGCCCTGCGTGTGGGAGCAATTCCCAAACGATAAACAGTGTTATCCAAACGTGCCTCAAGCAGTTTCATCAGGTTCTCACCGGTAACACCTTTTCCGCGTACAGCTTCAGTATAAAAACGGGCGAATTGGCGCTCCAGCAAACCATAAATCATTTTTGCCTTTTGTTTCTCTTTCAATTGTGTTGCATATTCAGTCGCCTGCTTTTTCTTGCGTGAAGAACCGTGCATTCCCGGAGGATAAGCTTTCTTCTCGAGCGCTTTGCTATAACCGAGAATGGGCTCGCCGAATGTTCTGGAAACTTTTGATCGAGGTCCGGTGTATCTTGCCATTTGAAATTTGTGATGTAGTGATTTTTAATCTTTGATTGAATTTTTTCTAGACTCTTCTGCGCTTTGGTGGACGACAACCATTGTGAGGAAGTGGTGTCATGTCACGAATGATGGAAACATCAATTCCCTGAGTACTGATGGCACGAATCGCAGCTTCTCTTCCTGAACCCGGACCTTTAACGAACACTTCAACTTTTCTCACACCTGCATCATGAGCAGCTTTTGCTGCTTCCTGAGAGGCAATTTGTGCAGCGTAAGGCGTATTCTTTTTCGATCCTTTGAAGCCAACCTTACCGGCTGATGACCACGAAATGGTTTGACCGGTTTTGTTGGTGAAGGTGACGATGATATTGTTGAAGCTGGCCTGAATGTGCACCTGGCCTTCGGGTTCAGCTTTCACCGTTCTTTTCTTTGTTGCTTTTTTTGCTTCTGCCATTTTAAGTCGTTAGTCTTAAGTCTTTAGTCGTTAGTTCATTTTTCATCCTTCTTCCCTGGCTCAAAATTTTTACTAAGGACTAAGGACTGATCACTTGCTACTTTTTAGCCGGTGCTTTCTTCTTACCTGCTACTGTTTTTCTCTTTCCCTTACGTGTGCGTGCATTGGTGCGTGACCGCTGACCACGAACCGGGAGTCCTTTGCGGTGACGGATGCCGCGATAGCTGCCGATGTCCATCAGTCGTTTGATGTTCATCTGAACTTCGGAACGAAGCGCGCCTTCCACTTTCCATTCATTCGTGATGACCGTACGAATCTTGTTCAGTTCATCATCATTCCAGTCACTCACCTTCTTGTTGACATCAACGCCGGCAGCCTCAAGAATTTTTCTTCCTGCGCTGCGGCCGATACCGTAGATGTATGAGAGACCGATATCACCTCTTTTGTTTCTTGGCAAATCGACACCTGAAATACGAGCCATGTGTTAAGTAATCGTTGTTGTTTATTCGTTAAATATTTTATCCCTGACGTTGTTTGTAACGCGGATTCTTTTTGTCAATGACGTACAACTTCCCTTTCCGGCGAACAATTTTGCTCTCCGGACTTCTGCGTTTGATGGATGCTCTGACTTTCATTCGTTATTAGTTATTCTTAATCGTTATTCATTCGCACAACTCTTCCACTTTTACTTATAGCGATAAGTGATTCTTCCTCTCGTTAAATCGTATGGCGACATTTCCACTGCCACTTTATCACCCGGAAGAATGCGTATGTAGTTCATTCTCATCTTGCCGGAAATGGTGGCGATAATCTCGTGACCGTTTTCAAGCTTCACCCGAAACATGGCATTCGACAATGCTTCTGTAATCGTTCCGTCTTGCTTGATCAGGTCCTGTTTTGCCATTCAAAAAAGAGGTGCAAATATCGTTGTTGTTGTCGAGATTTTTATGCCTGAATTAAAGAATGTTGCATCACACAGCCATTCCGAAAACTTCTTCTTCAATAAACCTAAAGGTTGTTAGCACATCGGGGCCATTCTTCCTGATAGCCACGGTGTGTTCGAAATGCGCCGCCGGCAGCCGATCTCTTGTATAAACCGTCCATTCATCTTCAGCAGTGAATATTTCCCTTTTGCCCATATTCACCATTGGCTCAATCGCGATCACAAGCCCCTCCTGTAATTTCAATCCATTTCCTCTTTTACCGTAGTTCGGAACCTCGGGATCTTCATGAAGTTTTTTTCCAACACCATGACCTACCAATTCACGAACTATTGAATAACCATGTTTCTCCACATAAACCTGAATAGCGCTTGAAATATCTCCCATCCGGTTCCCGATTCTTGCCTGCTCCACTCCTTTATTCAGCGATTCCTTCGTGACTTCCAATAATTTCTTCTTCTCCCTGCTGATTTCTCCGACAGGAAAAGTGTAAGCACTGTCACCCACAAAGCCATCCAGCGTTGCACCACAATCAACCGAAACAATATCACCTTCTTTCAAAGTTAAATTCGTAGGAATTCCATGGACGACCACTTCATTGACAGACACGCAGGCAGAATTTGGAAAATTTCTGTACCCGAGAAAAGATGGAGTTGCCCCATGATCACGCATGTATTCCTCCACCATCTTGTCAATCTGTAATGTGGTAATTCCAGGTTTAATAAATCGTGCTACTTCAGCTAATGTTTTTGAAACCAACAAGCAACTCTTGCGGATTCCCTCAATTTCTTCGTTGGTTTTATAATAGATCATTGCACGTTTACCGCGGTGCGACCTTTGATTCTTCCGGATTTCATGAGACCATCATAATGACGCATGAGCAAGTGACTTTCGATCTGCTGAAGTGTATCGAGAATAACACCAACCATAATCAGCAAGGACGTTCCACCGAAAAATCCTGCGAACTGTGAGTTCACTCCAAAGATCCTGGCAAAGGATGGCATCAGCGCAATGAAAGCAAGAAGGATTGCACCCGGCAGTGTAATTCTCGACATCACATTATCGATGAAGTTTGCCGTTTGCTTTCCGGGTTTCACTCCGGGAATAAAACCGCCGTTGCGCTTCATATCGTCTGCCATCTGCACAGGATTCACAATGATCGCAGTGTAGAAGTAGGTGAATAGAATGATGAGCACACTATCGATGAAGTTGTACCAGAATGATCCCGGGTTTGTGATGGCTAATGTTCCCTGCATGGCGCTGCTATTCGGAAAGAATTGTGCAACACTGGCGGGAATGAACATGATCGCTTTCCAGCACATTGGGATCCTAAGCTTAGAATTCCACGTGGACAAGTTGTCG